>Ga0181590_10002389_pt1 | contig 15816 bp, 13 predicted proteins | sample 071ome_34_FD_132446 | JGI IMG/M metagenome (GOLD analysis project Ga0181590, IMG submission 132446) | Coastal salt marsh microbial communities from the Groves Creek Marsh, Skidaway Island, Georgia - 071411BT metaG (megahit assembly) | ecosystem: Environmental > Aquatic > Marine > Intertidal...
AAGAGATTTACGCAGGGCAGGATATGGGGCTTGAATATAATGCCTCGCACATTCTGGTCGAAACCGAAGATGAGGCCAAAGCGATCTTGACCGAGCTTGAAGCAGGCGCCGATTTTGCTACGGCAGCAAAAGAGCACTCAACCGGTCCATCCGGTCCCAGCGGCGGTCAGCTGGGCTGGTTCGAGCGCGGAGCCATGGTGCAACCCTTCGACGAAGCCGTTGCGGCCATGGAAGTGGGCACTTTAGCAGGGCCTGTCCAAACTCAATTTGGCTGGCACCTGATCCGCCTAAACGAGACCCGCCAGATCGAGGCACCCGCGCTTGCAGAAGTGCGCGGCCAAATCGCGGATGAGCTTGGCCAACAAGCAATAGAAGCCCGTGTCGCAGAATTGCTTGAAACTGCCAACATTGAGCGTATGCCGACAGAAGGAATCGATCCGTCGATTCTTCGCGATCAGTCCCTGATGGAGCAATAATCCATGGCTAAACTGCCTGTCTCGCCTCTGGCCCCCGCCAGCTTCCCTGATCTTCCGGTTATCAAAGGCGTCCGTTTTGCCGCCGCCGAAGCCGGGGTGAAATACAGCAACCGTAAGGATGTGATGCTGGCGCTCTTGGATCCCGGCACCACTCTGGCGGGGGTTTTTACCCGCTCCGCTACGCGATCAGCCAACGTATTGGATTGTCAGACGAAAATCGGCAAAGACCGCAGCACAGGCGCGGCCATTGTCGTGAACTCGGGCAACTCAAACGCCTTCACCGGCCGCGCCGGTGAAGGGTCTGTCGCCGCTATTTGCGACGCTGTGGCCAGCGCCACTGGCCTAACAGCCGACCGCGTATTCACAAGCTCGACGGGCGTGATTGGCGAGCGTTTGCCCCACGACCGCATCATCGCAAAAATCGACGAGTTGAATGCCAATCTTAGCGACAGTGCCATCCAAATGGCCGCTGATGCGATTATGACAACGGACACCTTTCCCAAAGGGTCAGCCGCTGAAATTCAGGTGAATGGTAAGCCAGTCAAAATCGCAGGTATCGCCAAAGGCTCGGGCATGATCGCGCCGGATATGGCCACGATGCTGGTCTACATCTTCACCGACGCTCAAATCGCACGTTCGGATTTACAGGCGCTGCTGTCGGAACTGACGGACGTCACCTTTAACAACATTACTGTTGATAGCGACACCTCAACCTCGGACACGCTGCTTCTGGCGGCAACCGGAGCGTCGGGCGCGGATGTGACAGGCAACGACGATTTCCGCAACGCATTGCACAAGGTCATGCTGGATCTGGCCCACCAAGTTGTCCGCGACGGTGAAGGAGCCACCAAATTCGTCGAGGTCGAAGTGACCGGCGCTGCCAGTAATGCTGACGCTCGCACGCACGCACTGGCCATTGCAAACTCACCTTTGATCAAAACCGCTATCGCCGGCGAAGACCCGAACTGGGGGCGTGTCGTCATGGCTATCGGTAAATCGGGCGCGGCAGCGGATCGTGATCTACTGTCTATCAGGTTCGGCGATATCCTTGTTGCAGAAAAGGGCTGGGTCTCGCCTGATTACAGCGAAGAGCAAGGCGCCACCTATATGAAACAGCAAGACCTGAAAATCGGTGTTGATCTGGGCTTGGGCGGCGGCACGGCCACCGTCTGGACCTGCGATTTGACCCACCAATACATCGCCATCAACGCGGATTATCGCTCGTAATGTCAAAAAAAGTTGTTCTGGTTTCCGCCGTCGCACTGATCGATAAAGACGGTCGCATCCTTCTGGCCCAACGGCCTGAAGGAAAATCCATGGCGGGCCTATGGGAATTTCCCGGCGGCAAGGTGGAAGCGGAAGAAACCCCTGAACTTGCGTTGATTCGTGAACTTGAAGAGGAACTGGGCATCAATACCTGGTCCAGCTGCCTGGCCCCGCTGACCTTCGCCAGCCACAGCTACGAAGATTTTCACCTTTTGATGCCCCTTTTCGCCTGCCGCAAATGGGAAGGCATTCCCCAAGCAAAAGAAGGCCAAACGCTTAAATGGGTGCGCCCAAATCATCTGCGGGATTACCCTATGCCACCAGCGGATGTACCCTTGATTCCAATTCTACGTGAGTGGTTGTAAAGTTTTCGACACATACGTTTGGGTACATTAACGGCCTATTAAGGCTATATGCTGCATTTTTTCCGTGAACGAACAAATCCACGCTCTAAATTGAGACTGTAAAGTTTTTCCGAGTTTCAAATGCTCAAGACAATTATCACAGGTAGCCGCGTGCTGGTTCAGGGTGTCCTCGTGCGGACCTTGGAAAACGGTAAAATGGCTGTTCGCATCGGCGACCGCATCTATGTAGGATTGCCGGTCACATAAGTTTAGCTCTGGAGGCTAATCCACCACTCACACTCTCCATTGCAATAAAAAAAGGCGCTATTTTCAGCGCCCTTTTTTATTTTGTTCTCAATGTCTTGGATCAATCCAGCGTACGCTCGACTTCTTCACGCTCGAAGATTTCGATCACGTCATTCGGACGGATATCGTCGTAATTCTCGAACGCCATACCGCACTCCTGACCAGACTGCACCTCGGCCACTTCATCCTTGAAGCGCTTCAGCGTTTTCAGCGTGCCTTCGTGAATCACAACATCATCACGCAGAAGGCGCACACCTGCCGAACGGCGGGCAACACCTTCGGTCACCAGACAGCCAGCGACTTTGCCGATGCCAGAAACCTTGAAGACTTCTTTGATCTTGGCGTAGCCGATGAATTTCTCGCGGATTTCTGCAGACAACAGACCCGAGGCCGCCGCTTTCACGTCATCCACCAGATCGTAGATCACGCTGTAATAGCGAATCTCAACGCCTTTCTGGTTGGCCGAGTTACGCGCAGAGGCATTTGCACGAACGTTAAAGCCCATTACAGGCGCCCCAGAGGCTTCTGCCAGACCGATATCGGTTTCGGTGATCGCACCAACGCCCGAGTGCAAAACACGTACGCGCACTTCGTTGTTGCCGATCTTTTCCATCGCCTGAACGATCGCTTCCGCCGAACCCTGAACATCTGCTTTTACCAGAATAGGCATCTCGGTGAGGTTTTCGTCATCCTTGGCCTTCTGCATTAGCTGTTCCAACGTGGTAGCTGCACCCGCAGCTGCACGCTTTTCTTTCGCCAGATTCGCACGGTATTCTGCAATCTCACGCGCCTGCGCTTCGGTTTCTGTCACGTTTAGAACATCACCGGCTTCCGGAGTGCCATTCAGACCCAGAACCTCGACCGGTACCGAAGGACCGGCCTCTTTTACGCGCTCGCCCTTGTCGTTGATCAGCGCACGGACCTTACCGTACTGCTCACCCACAACAAAGATATCGCCCTGACGCAGCGTACCGGTCTGAACCAGAACGGTGGCCACAGGACCGCGACCTACGTCAAGCTGTGCTTCGATCACTGCACCCTGAGCGGCACGATCGGGGTTTGCTTTCAGTTCAAGAATTTCGGCCTGCAGCGCAATCGCTTCAAGCAGTTCGTCCAAGCCTTGGCCGGTGACAGCCGAAACCTCAACGTCCTGAACTTCACCCGACATCTGTTCAACGATGACTTCGTGCTGCAGCAACTCGGCGCGCACTTTGTTCGCATCAGCGGCAGGTTTATCGCATTTGTTAATCGCCACGATCATCGGCACTTCTGCCGCCTTCGCGTGGTTGATCGCCTCGATGGTCTGCGGCATGACCGAGTCATCGGCGGCAACGACCAGAATAACGATGTCCGTCACCTGTGCACCGCGCGAACGCATAGATGTAAACGCCGCGTGACCCGGTGTATCCAGGAACGACAGAATGGCGCCATCCTTGGTTTCAACCTGATACGCACCGATGTGCTGCGTAATACCGCCTGCCTCGCCAGCCGTGACCTGCGTGTTGCGGATCGCATCCAGAAGCGAGGTCTTACCGTGGTCAACGTGACCCATAATGGTAATGACCGGCGGACGGGCTTTCAGATCCTCGTCCTTTTCTTCGACCTGCTGAATAACGTCTTCAACATCCGAGTCAGAAACACGCACAACCTTGTGGCCAAACTCTTCGATGATCAGTTCCGCTGTATCGGCATCGATGGTCTGGTTCTGAGTAACCATCATGCCCATTTTCATGAGCTCTTTCACAACGTCGGCAACGCGCTCGGCCATACGGTTGGCCAGTTCGCCAACCATGATTGCCTCGGGAAGCTGAACTTCGCGGATAACCTTTTCACGCGGCTCTGCAGACCCCATGGCTTTTTGGCGCATACGCTCTTGCTTACGCTTCATCGCAGCCATTGATTTCTGACGGCCACCTTCACCACCAGACAGCGCCTGGTTCAGAGTCAGCTTGCCAGAACGTCGGCCATCATCACGACCTTTGCCGCGCGCACGCTCGTCCTCACGCTCTTTCTTACGCGGAGCCGCAGCAGCCGGTGTCGCAGCAGGCTTGCCACCACCACGCGGCGCTTCGCGAGCAGGATCAGCTTTGGGGGATGCTTTCGCTGCTGCTTCTTCAGCAGCCTTGCGCTTCGCAGCTTCCTCGGCCTCACGCTTGGAACGCTCTTCCTCTTCGACTTTGCGCTTCGCAGCTTCTTCGATCTCGCGCTGTTCGGCCTCTTTGGCCTCTTGCTCGGCGCGGCGGCGCTCACGCTCTTCGGCGCGCGCCTTTTCGTCGGCCTCACGCTGGGCAGCTTCTTCCACTTCACGCGCTTTCGCCGCCTGAAGTGCCTTCATCCGGCGCTCCATCTCGGCGTCTGAAATGCCCGCTGGTCGTCTTGACTGACCGCCAGCTGCAGGTTTCGAAGCTGCAGACGATCCTTGCGCCGCAGGTGCCGCTGCACCTGGCTTTGGTACAACAACGCGCTTACGCTTGGTTTCTACCACAACACTTTTGGTGCGGCCGTGGCTGAAGCTCTGTTTTACGTTGCCTGCACGCGGTCCACCGCGCAGTCCCAAAGGTTTTTTGCCGTCGTTATCGCTCATAAAGCTCATCTACCCTTTCCGACGCCCCTTGGCGCCGTCATATCCGCGTACGCCCTTAAGACGTTTCGCTTCCTCTACAATACGTGACGTGAGTCCACCAGAGGCAAGCGCCGCATGTATCACAGTTTCTCGACCAAAAGCCAATCCAAGCTCATCCGAGGTCAGCCAGCCGATGAATGAACCGCCATATGGCGTGCTCAGTTTTGATTTTCCGCGCTCTGATCCGTCCGATGACTGAATCAAAACATCCGCATAGTCTTTGACCAGCCAGTCCTTGACTTTTTCGTAGCCAGCCACGGCATGGCCGCTTTTACGCGCCAGCGAAATCAGCTCAACCGTCCGACGTGCGAGTTGTGCCTCGATATCCTGAATCAATCCTTCAGGCACCGTTACCTTCTGACGCGCCGCGCGTGCAAACGCGCCTTTCTTAACAGCATCCGTCAGGGCCGATTGATCGGCACTGACCCAGATACCACGCCCGGGCAATTTGCCCAGAATGTCAGCCACGATCTGCGCATCAGGGCCGACGACAAAGCGGATCAACCCGTTCTTGGGCTGTGCCTCGCCAGTGGCGATGCATTTCCGCTCTGGTTCACCCGAGCCGTCGGTTTTCCCACCGCGCGTCATGGCCAACTCCGCCAAAGCCCCATCAGGCCTCGGCGCCCTCCTCGTCTTCGCCTTCGACAAAGTCTTCTTCGTCGCCAGCCAGTTCTTCCGGATCGACCCAACCCAACATGATGCGGGCGCTCATGATCAGATCCTGAGCTTCTTCCAAGGAAACACCGAATGATTCCAGAAGACCGTCATCTTTGACACGCTGGCCATCAACGGTCGTCCAGCCACCTGCCAGTTCCCAGTCGGCGCAAGTTGCGAAATCTTCAAGCGATTTCACACCGTCTTCTGCCAAGGCCAGGATCATTTCAGGTGTCAGACCTTCAAAGTCGAACAGGCTCTGCTCGACACCCATTTCCTGAGCCGCTTCAACCGCTTTGCGCGCACGCTCTTCCAGAACATCACGTGCACGGGCCTGAAGCTCTTCGGCGGTTCCTTCGTCAACGCCGTCGATGCTCAGAAGCTCATCAACCTCGATATAGGCGACTTCTTCCAAGTTGGTGAAGCCTTCTGAAACCAGAAGTTGAGCAAAGAACTCGTCCAGATCCAGCGCGGCCATGAACAGCGCAGTGCGCTCTTCGAACTCTTTCTGGCGACGAACCGAATCTTCGCTTTCGGTGGTGATATCGATATCCAGACCCGTCAACTGAGACGCCAGACGCACGTTCTGACCGCGACGACCAATGGCCAGCGAAAGCTGCTCATCAGGGACAACGATTTCGATCTTGCCGGCTTCTTCATCCAGAACAACCTTGGACACTTCCGCAGGCTGCAAAGCATTCACTAGGAAAGTCGGCTGATCTTCGTTCCACGGAATGATGTCGATCTTTTCACCCTGAAGCTCGTTCACAACGGCTTGAACACGGCTGCCGCGCATACCAACGCAAGCACCAACCGGATCGATACCGCCGTCGTAAGAAATCACAGCGATCTTCGCGCGCGAACCCGGGTCACGGGCCACGGCTTTAATCTCGATCACGCCTTCGTAGATTTCAGGAACTTCCATTTTAAAGAGCTCGGCCATAAATTCTGGCGCAGTACGGCTCAGGAATATCTGAGGACCGCGCGCTTCGCGGCGCACTTCTTTAATATAGGCACGAATACGATCATTCGGACGGTGGCTTTCACGGCCGATCTTTTCGTTGCGGCGTAGGATGGCTTCGCCACGACCCACGTCAACAATCACGTTGCCGTACTCTTCGCGCTTCACAACACCGTTGATGATGGTGCCTTCGCGGTCGATGAACTCTTCGTACTGACGATCACGTTCAGCTTCGCGAACCTTCTGCAGGATAACCTGCTTGGCCGACTGCGCCGCGATCCGGCCCAGCTCTACCGGCGGGACCTCTTCTTCGAAGATATCGCCAACCGAAGGGTTTTCCATGTACTGCTTGGCCTGCTCGACGGTGAACTCAGCCTGATAGTTTTCCAGATCTTCGTCTTCGACCACGGTGCGGACACGGGTAAAGGTTGCCTTACCGGTCTTGCGGTCGATCGACACGCGGATGTCCATTTCGCTGCCGTAACGCGACTTGGCGGCACGGGCCAGCGATTCTTCCATCGCTTCAACAACCAACCCGGGGTCGATCATTTTCTCACGCGCAACAGCTTCCGCGGTTTGAAGCAGCTCTAGCTGGTTAGCAGAGGTAATTGCCATCTATCTTCCTCCTAAGGGCCCTCAGGCCTGTCCTTCATCATCGCCGTCCAGGACGGTCTCAATCTCATCAAACTGTTTTTCGTCCACTTCGCCTGCGTCCTTACGGGCGCGCAGAACATCACGGATCAACTCGTCGGTCAGAACCAGCTTGGCATCTTCCAGCCAGTCGAATTTCAAACCGATGGTCACTTCGCCGCCTTGCTCATCGATGGTGATCAGCACTTCGTCACCCTCGGTGCCTGCGATCTGGCCTTTAAAACGGCGACGACCATCAATCAGCTCGGTGGTCTCGATCTTAGCCTCATAGCCTTCCCAAGTGTCAAAGTCCTTAAGTCGGGTCAAAGGCCGGTCGATCCCGGGGCTGGACACTTCAAGCGAATAGGCATCAAGGATCGGGTCCTCGACGTCCATAATCGCACTGACCGCGGTCGAAATGGCCGCGCAATCATCCACCTCGATCCCACCTTCGGGTTTCTCGGCCATGATCTGCAAAGTGGTTTCCTTACCACTCATAAGACGGATGCGGACCAGTTCGAATCCCAAGTCCTCGATCACCGGAGTGACGATCTCGGCAAGGCGACGGTCAATCGCTGCTTTGGCTATCAAGTCGTTTGTCATATCTTCCGAACACAAAAAAACGGGCCCGCGGCCCGTTGGTATTTCCCGGTGGAGCGTTGTTCCCGTCGGGACCAGCGCACCGCTGTTGAGGGGTCTATACGCAGGTTCGTCCGAGTCTGCAAGAGGCAGTTCAAAACTCTGGTCATTCACCTCGTGTTCACAATAAACAAGAGTATGCACACAGTCATTATCATCCCGGCCCGTTACGCCTCGACCCGCTATCCCGGCAAACCGCTGGCGATGTTGTCGTTGCCTGACGGATCGCAGAAGTCCTTGATCGAACTGACTTGGGACGCCGCCCTGCAGGTGTCCGGCATCGAAGCAGTTTATGTGGCCACCGACGATGACCAGATCCGCAATGCAGCCGAAGCGTTCGGCGCCAATATAATCATGACCTCGAACACATGCGAAAACGGCACCGAGCGCTGCGCAGAAGCAGTCTCTAACATGAGTATTCAGGCCGATATCGTCGTCAATCTACAAGGCGACGCCCCCCTGACCCCTCCTTGGTTTATCGAGGCCCTGGTGAAAGAAATGCAGCGTGACTTTCAGGTGCAAATGGCAACACCAGTCCTGCGGTGCGACCCGCGCACCTATGCGCACTTCATCGACGACCGCAAAAACGGGCGTGTCGGTGGTACCACTGCAACCTTCGACAAAAACAACAACGCGCTTTATTTCTCGTAAGAAGTCATCCCCTAAATAGACCCCAACAAGGCGATTTCAGCCCCTGTTCCCGTGTTTCATCACGTGGGAGTCTACGCCTACCGCCCCGCAGCATTGGCCGCCTACAAAGACTGGTCTCACGGACCGCTTGAAACGCTTGAGGGGCTGGAACAGTTACGGTTTCTTGAGAACTGCTACCCGATCCGCTGCGTAGAAGTCGACGCCAAAGGCCGTGTGTTCTGGGAGCTCAACAACCCCGAAGACATCCCCCGAATCGAAGCCGCCTATCGGGATCTGGCATGACAGTCCGCGTTCAAAATATCGAGATCGGCGGTCAAAACCCTCTCGTCCTGATTGCTAGCCCCTGCCAGCTGGAAACGTTGGATCACGCCCGAATGATGGCCGAAGGCATCCTTGAAGCCTGCGCCCCGACCGACACCAAGGTTATCTTCAAGGCCAGCTTCGACAAAGCCAACCGCACCTCGATCCACGGAAAGCGCGGCCCCGGAATTGATGAAGGTTTGTCCATATTGGCCCGTGTTAGAGACGAATTCTGTATTCCCATACTGACCGACGTCCACCTGCCCGACCAATGCGCAAAGGTGGCCGAAGTCTGCGATGTTCTGCAAATTCCAGCCTTTCTGTGCCGCCAAACCGACCTGCTGGTTGCTGCGGGTGAAACCGGCAAGGTGGTCAACATCAAAAAAGGCCAGTTTCTGGCACCGCACGACATGGCTCATGTCGCTGAAAAGGTCTCTAACACTGGGAATGATCGTATTCTGCTGACTGAACGCGGGACCAGTTTCGGCTATAATACCCTGATCAACGACTTCCGCGCCCTGCCTCAGATGGCCGCAACCGGATATCCGGTGATCTTTGACGCCACACATTCGGTACAAGAACCCGGTGGAAAAGGCTCTAAATCAGGTGGAAACCGCGATTTTGTCGCCCCCCTTGCCCGCGCTGCCTGCGCCATTGGCGTGTCTGGTATTTTCCTTGAAACCCATCAAGATCCCGACAGCGCCCCCAGTGACGGCCCGAACATGGTGCTGCTCTCGGAAATGACTGCATTGGGCACCCAATTGCGTGCCATCGACTCGCTTACGAAATCCTTCTGAAAACCGCTTATACCGCCGCGAATTTCTGCTATAGAGGCGGAAAACAAAGGTGGGATAATGGAGCAGAAAAAGATCGCCGTCGCAGGAATCGGCTATGTCGGCCTGTCCAACGCCGTTCTGCTGGCACAGCACAACGATGTGACGCTTGTAGACATCGACCAGACGCGCGTGGATCTGGTGAATGCCCGCAAAAGCCCAATAATAGACCCTGATCTGGAACATTATCTGGCCAACAATCACCTGTCTCTAACGGCCACCACAGACGGTCTGTCCGCTTATGCTCAGGCAGATTTCGTGATCATCGCCACGCCCACCAACTATGACCCGAAGTTCAACTTCTTTGATACTTCATCAGTAGAAGCGGTGATCAAAGACGTGATCACCACCAACCCCAACGCTACTATCGTCATCAAATCCACCATTCCCGTGGGCTATACCGAACAGATTTCGGCTAAGTTAGAGACTGACCAGGTCATCTTCAGCCCCGAGTTCCTGCGCGAAGGCAAAGCACTTTACGACAACCTGCACCCCTCGCGCATCGTCGTCGGCGAACGCTCTGACCGCGCCCAAACCTTTGCCGATCTGATGCTACAGGGCGCGATCGACAAAACCACCCCCGTCCTGCTGACCGGCCCGCGAGAGGCCGAGGCGATCAAACTGTTCGCCAACACCTACCTTGCCATGCGCGTTGCTTATTTCAATGAACTCGACAGCTACGCCTTGGCCCACGACATCGACACCAAACAGATCATCGAAGGTGTCAGCCTCGATCCACGCATAGGTTCGCACTACAACAACCCCAGCTTCGGGTACGGCGGGTACTGCCTGCCCAAAGACACCAAACAGCTTTTGGCGAACTACACGCAGGTGCCACAAAACCTGATCGGCGCCATTGTCGAGGCCAATACCACACGCAAAGATTTTCTGGCCTTCCGCGTTATCGACATGAAGCCCAAACGCGTCGGCATCTACCGTCTGGTTATGAAGGCCGGATCGGACAACTTCCGGCAATCCTCGATCCAGGGGATTATGAAACGGATCAAAGCCAAGGGCATTGAAGTCATCGTTTACGAGCCCGAATTACACGAGCCCGAATTCTACGGCTCGCGCGTGACCCACGATCTGGATGATCTGAAAACCAACTGCGACCTGATCATCGCCAACCGCATCACAGACGACATCCGCGATATTCAGGATCGCGTCTTTACCCGAGACCTATTCGGCTCTGATTAAGCCAAAAAAGGATTTTCCAATGACAAAACTGACTTGTTTCAAAGCGTATGACATCCGCGGCAAACTGGGCGAAGAATTGAACGAAGACATTGCCCGCGTCATCGGCGCAGCCTTTGCCAAAGTCATGGACGCAAAGCGCGTCGTTCTTGGCCGCGATATTCGCCCGACGTCCGAAGCGCTATCTAACGCCGTCGCCGAGGGTCTGATCAGTCAAGGGGTCGAGGTGCTTGATCTTGGTCTCTCCGGTACCGAAGAAATGTATTTCGCCACCACCCATTTCGACGCCGACGGCGGTATCTGCGTGACCGCAAGCCACAATCCAATGGATTATAACGGCATGAAAATGGTCAAAGCAGGTTCGGCCCCTCTGGATCCGGCGACTGAACTGTCCAAAGTCAGGGAACTGGCCGAAACAGGCTCTATTACTGCTAAATCCACCCTTGGATCCGTGAAACAGGCCACTGGCGCCCGTGACGCCTATGTCGAGCGCGTTTTGTCATTCGTTGATGTTTCCGCTCTCAAACCGATGAAGCTGCTTGTCAACGCCGGCAATGGCGCCGCAGGTCCGACATTTGACGCCATCTGGGACGCACTCATCGCCAAAGGTGCCCCGCTAGAAGTCGTCCGCCTGCATCACACCCCCGACGGCACCTTCCCCAATGGCATTCCGAACCCGCTGCTGGACGAAAATCAACCGGTCACGGCAAACGCCGTCATCGCAGAAGGTGCCCATCTGGGCATCGCCTGGGATGGCGATTTCGATCGCTGTTTTTTCTTCGACCACACCGGCCAGTTCATCGCTGGCGAATATGTGGTCGGGCTGCTGGCCGAAGCCTTCCTTGCCAAGGAACCAGGCGCAGGAATCGTGCATGACCCGCGTGTGGTCTGGAACACCCAAGATATCGTCTCTAACAAAGGCGGAAAGGCCATTCAGTCACGCACCGGCCACGCCTTCGTCAAACAGATCATGCGCGAAACCGGCGCGGTTTACGGTGGGGAAATGTCGGCCCACCACTACTTCCGCGATTTTGTTGCCTGCGATAGCGGCATGATCCCTTGGGTGCTGGTGATCGAGCTTCTGTCCCGCCACGACCAGCCGCTTAGCCAACTGATGGCCGAGCGGATCAACGCCTTCCCATCTTCGGGCGAAAACAACTTCCGCGTCGCCGACGTGCCAGCCGCCATCGCCAAGGTCGAAGCAGTTTATGGCCCAAAAGCTATTGACAGAGACGAAACCGACGGTCTGAGCTTGTCGTTCGATAACTGGCGTTTCAACCTGCGCGCTTCGAACACCGAGCCGCTTTTGCGTCTCAACATCGAAGGCCGCGGCAGTGCATCACTTGTCCAAGAGAAACTCGCGGAAATCAAAGCCCTGCTCTGATTTCATCTTTCCAAAAATACTCCGGGGGGTCCAAGGGGGGCAGCGCCCCCCTTGGAAATCCTTTTAGACCGACATGCAGACGTATTTAAGCTCCATGAACTCGTCCATGCCATAGTGACTACCCTCACGCCCCAGTCCCGATTGCTTCACACCACCGAACGGCCCCAGCTCGGTCGAGATGATTCCGGTGTTGACCCCGACAATCCCGTACTCAAGCGCCTCGGCCACTTTGTAAACGCGACTCAGATCCTTGGCATAGAAATACGACGCCAGACCATAAATCGTGTCATTGGCCAATGCGATGACCTCGTCCTCATCCTTGAACCGGTACAACGGTGCCAGCGGGCCAAAGGTTTCGTCGGTTGAAAACAGCATATCCTTGGTTGCCTCGGTCACGATGGTCGGCGGTAAGAAATACCCTGGTCCTTGGGTCGCTTCACCGTCGCCCAGAATTACCTTCGCGCCTTTGGCTTTCGCATCCGCGATATGCGACTGCACCTTGGCAATCGCACGCTCGCTGATCAGCGGACCCAGAGCGGTGTCGCTGTCAAAACCGTCACCAACCTTCATCTTGCCAACGGCGGCCGCAAGTTTTTCGGCAAAAGCGTCATAAACACCATCCTGAACGTAAATCCGGTTGGCGCACACGCAGGTCTGACCATTGTTGCGGAACTTACAGATGATCGCACCCTCAACCGCCGCATCCAGATCGGCGTCGTCAAACACGATAAACGGCGCATTACCGCCCAGTTCCATGCTGCACTTCTTGACCTGAGGTGCTGCCTGCGCCAGCAGAATCCGGCCCACTCCGGTAGAGCCCGTAAAGGTGATTTTGCGTACAATAGGGTTTTCGCAAAGCTCTTTGCCCACCTCTGACGCAAGGTTTGACGGCAAGATTGACAGAACGCCCCTAGGAATACCCGCCCGATCCGCCAGAACACCAAGTGCGGTTGCCGAGAGCGGTGTTTCCGACGCTGGACGCGCGACAAAGGCACATCCCGACGCCAAAGCAGGCGCGGCCTTGCGGGTAATCATCGCATTGGGGAAGTTCCACGGGGTGATCGAGCCGACAACTCCGATCGGCTGCTTCATCACCATAATCCGCTTGTCACGCTGATGGCCCGGGATCACATCGCCGTAAACCCGCTTGGCTTCTTCCGCGAAGAACTCGACAAAGGAAGCGCCATAGGCAATCTCGCCCTTGGCTTCCGCCAGTGGCTTACCTTGCTCGGCGGTCAGGATCGCGGCCAGATCATCCTGATTTGCCATCATCAGATCAAACCAACGACGCAGGATCGCACCCCGCTCCTTGCCGGTCATGGCCGCCCATTCCTTTTGAGCGACCTCGGCCTTGGCGATCGCTTCCGACACCTGCGCGACAGAACAGTCCGCCACATTGGCCAAAACGTCTCCCCGCGCCGGATTGGTCACTTCGAATGTCTGATAACCATCGACCCACTCACCGGCCAAATACGCTTGTTCCGCCAAAAGTGACGGATCTTTCAACATTGCCAGAAGGTCTGATCTTGTATCGCCCATGATTTCCTCCCAAAATATGATCAAAATGGAAAACCACGCAGCAGAGAGAATGTCCAGACATGTCGTATTATACATCACGTGAAGAAGCCGATGACGCATGGGCCAATGCCGCCTACATTCCTGACGCCGACGCATATATCGACAAATGGACGCAAGAAGCCGTCGCTTTTCGAGAGCACCTCGGCGCATCCGGACGGACACGGCTAGATTGCACCTACGGCCCATCTGACCGCCAACGCTATGACCTGTTTCTACCAGACGGCACCCCCAAAGGCCTGATGATCTTTATCCACGGGGGGTATTGGCTGCGCTTTGATAAATCTTTCTGGTCGCATTTTGCGCAGGGCGGGGTCGAAAACGGTTGGGCTGTTGCCATGCCTTCCTATGACCTGTGCCCAGCCGTAGGGATTCCCGACATCACCGCCCAAATCACACGCGCGATCGAGACTATTGTGAGCGAATATCCAGATTTACCCATCGCCATTACCGGCCATTCCGCCGGTGGACACCTAACCGCTCGCATGCTGGAAAAAGGGCGCTTTGCACCCGAACTCGAGGCCCGCATCGCCCGAGCAGTGCCCATTTCCCCGGTCGCCGATCTGCGCCCGATCATGGAAACCTCGATGAACGATAGCTTCAAACTGGATGAAGCCAAAGCAATTGCAGAAAGCCCCACTTTAAGCCGGAACAGTCTCGATATTCCGATTACAGTCTGGGTCGGCGGGATTGAACGGCCGGTATTCATCGAACAGGCAAAAGAAATGTCCAAAGCATGGGAATGCGGTTTGTATATTGCCGAAGCGCGCCACCACTTTGATGTGATCGACGGTCTGAAAGATGCTGACGCCCCGCTGATCAAAGACCTTTTGGGTCTCTAGTCAAACATCTCTTTCCAAGTCGGCAGCGGATTACCCTCAATCGCCCGCGCCTCATACACCCCACGCGCAATCGCCCGCGCCAGACAGGTTGCTGCGGCATGACCAATACGCAGTAAGCGTGACGGATCATCAAGCGCAGGTCCTTCACCCGTCGAAACACCAAAAACCAGATCACCATCCATCGGTGTATGCGACGGCACCAAGGCCCGCGCCATACCGTCATGGGCTGCTGTGGCCATTCGGGTGCATTGTCCCTTTGTTAGAGACGCATTTGTCGCTACAATCGCTATTGTCGTAGCCTCTAGCGAAGCTGCCGTTTTGGTTCGAATGTCCACCGGATAGTCTTGCGCCACCCCAAGCCCACCAAACTCGTCGCCAATCTCGAACGGGGCTGCCCAAAAGTGCGCACTGTCCCCCACGGTCGCAGACCCAAGCGCATTCACCGCGACCAAGGCGCCGACGGTCTCGCCAGTCTCTAACACGCAGGAAGCAGACCCTAATCCACCCATCAATCCGGCTAAGGTCGCACCATATCCGGCACCGGCTGTTCCGAGCGCAAACGCATCACGCGCATCCCGAACCGCCGCGGACCCCATTTCATAATAGGGGTTCCGCGCCCATACCTTATCTCCGCCGTTCATCAGATCAAACAGGATCGCCCCCGGGACAATCGGCACCTTGTGTCCGCCCACGTCAAAGCCACGCCCTTGCGCGCGCAGCCCGTCCGCCACACCCGAACAGGCATCCAATCCAAAGGCAGATCCACCGGACAACACCAAAGCATCCACCTGCTCGACCAGCTTGTCGAGCCCCAACAGGTCCGTCTCGCGCGTGCCCGGCGCACCGCCCATCACCGCATAAGCGGCTGTAAAGCGCTGCGCGGCGCGCAGCACCGTGACGCCGGATTTCAGCCGTTGGTCTTGGGCATTGCCCACCATTATGCCCGTGATATCTGTGATCAGGTTTTTTGGTCCCGGTGTCATGGTCAAATACAGCGCCCGCCATCGACCTGCATGCAGACTCCAGTGACCATACTGGCTTCGTCCGAGCATAAATAACAGGCGGCATTGCCCATATCCTCTGCGGTGGAAAACCGCCCGATTGGAATTGTAGACAGGAATTTTGCGCGCATCTCGGG
>Ga0181590_10002394_pt1 | contig 15796 bp, 13 predicted proteins | sample 071ome_34_FD_132446 | JGI IMG/M metagenome (GOLD analysis project Ga0181590, IMG submission 132446) | Coastal salt marsh microbial communities from the Groves Creek Marsh, Skidaway Island, Georgia - 071411BT metaG (megahit assembly) | ecosystem: Environmental > Aquatic > Marine > Intertidal...
CGCACCAAGCCTGAAAAGCTTGCGTTGATGAAGTATGACCCAAAGCTGAGAAAACACGTCCTTTTCCGCGAAGCTAAAATCAAGTAATCTCTCTTTAGTACTAGCGTGACATGGGAGAGGCTATGCGCCTTGGCATCGACCTAGGCGGCACCAAGATCGAAGCCGCTATTCTTAACAATAACGGTCACGTGATCTGGCAAAAGCGCCAGCAAACCAGCAAATTAAGTTATGACGAAACCATCACCCGTATCACTGGGCTGGTGGATGACGCCAGGCAAAGCACAGGTTTTGCTGGTCCCATTGGTATTGGCGTCCCGGGAAGCATTCGCCGTTCTACCGGAAAATCGCAAGGCGCTAGCCTTACCTACCTTAATAATCGTGATCTTCAATCTGATCTAAAATCCGCATTAAACACGGATGTCAGAATGGCGAATGATGCAAACTGCTTTGCTCTTTCTGAGGCCACGGATGGAGCTGGAAAAGGTTGTGAAGTGGTGTTTGGACTAATCCTTGGTACTGGATGCGGAAGTGGAATTGTTATCAATGGTAGGCCTCTATCAGGGATAAATGGGATTGCTGGCGAAGTGGGGCATAACCCTTTGCCTTGGCCAATTACGGATGAATACCTTAATCATGATTGTTGGTGCGGCAACAGCGGATGCATTGAAACTTTTATTTCAGGCACAGCGATAAGCAAAGATTATTATGACCGAACAGGTGTTGATATTCCGGTTGAGGATATCGCCGCCCGTATCAACACCGATTTGGTCGCGCAAAGCGTGTTTCAAGTTCTAGAAGATCGTCTGGCCAGAACCCTTGCGATGGTGATCAATACGCTTGACCCTGATGTCATTATATTGGGTGGGGGCCTTTCTAATTTGGACAGGCTTTATCAGAATGTTCCGCCAAAATGGTCACAACTGGTGTTTAGTAAGGACATTGAAACTAAATTGCTAAAGCCACATTATGGCGATTCTAGCGGCGTTCGTGGTGCCGCTTGGCTTTGGCCTGATGAGTGATCATAACGCCAATCCTGTTCTTCCATGGCTATGCCGCGATTGTTTAGATGACGGCAACAGCACCACCCAACCTCAATGCCCGTCATGTGGATCATGGAAAATGATCCGTCACCCTGAACTTCGTCAATTGACGTTAGCTCATGTGGATTGTGATGCTTTTTACGCAGCCATTGAGAAGCGTGACCATCCTGAACTTTTGCATAAACCCGTGATTGTTGGTGGCGGAAAGCGCGGTGTTGTTGCGACAGCCTGTTATATTGCCCGTATCCATGGGGTTCGTTCAGCTATGCCTATGTATAAGGCGCTCAAGCTCTGCCCTGACGCCGTTGTTGTTCGACCAAGGATGGAGGTTTATAAGGCAGTGGGACATGAAGTCAGGGCATTAATGCTATCCCTCACACCGCTGGTTGAACCTCTTTCAATTGATGAGGCTTTTCTTGATCTGAGTGGCACCGAAACCTTGCATCAGCGGTTTCCTGCCGCCAGCATGGCACATCTTGCTAATCTCATCAAAACAGAACTGGGGATCACCGTTTCTATTGGTCTTTCTGGCAATAAGTCACTTGCAAAAATGGCCTCAGATATGGATAAGCCAAAAGGATTTCATATTATTGGCATGGCAGAGGCGGCTAGCCTTTTGGCGCCCCTTCCTGTCAATGTGATTTATGGCACTGGCAAGGCCATGAGCCAGAAATTCAACATTGCAGGGATCAAAACCTGCGGCGATCTAGCAAAAGCGCCTTTAGAACTCGTTATGACCATCGCTGGCAGTAATGCTGTCCGTATCAAACAATTAGCGGCCGGCATAGATCAACGCCAAGTCGTCCCTGACCGCCCAGCGAAATCCATTTCCTCTGAAACAACATTTGATACTGACCTTGCTGATCTTGATGCGCTAACCGCTATCCTTGAAAGCCTAAGTGATAAGGTAGCAAGTCGTCTGAAATCCAATAATCTCGCTGGGCGCCGTGTGGTTCTGAAACTCAAATCACATCAGCATCAGCTCTTGACCCGAAGCCAGACCTTGCCAGATCCAACCCAATTGGCACGCAAGATTTTTGACATAGGGGTTAAGATGCTCAAGGATGAGGTCGCTCCCCAACTGTTTTGGCGACTGATTGGTATCGGGGTTGAACAACTGGTACCATCTGATCAAGCTGATCCTGTCAATCTAGCAGAACCTGATCTTGCCCGTGTCATTGCCCTTGAAGATACCGTTGATCGCTTGCGGCAACGTCATGGAAAGACGGCGATTGTTTCCGGGCGGCAGTTTTCGCGCCATTCCCACAAAGATTCTGGTGATAATGACCCTGACAGCAAAGAAGATGACTGATCTATGTCTGCTAGCAGGTATCATCATTAAGAGGGTCAAAACTCTCCATAATAGCGCGCATGCTGAAATCCCCATAATCGACAATATAAGATCGAATGACGCCATTTTCCTGAACCATGAACTCAATTTCATATTCAGGTTCAGCATCGCTAGCAGTAGGATCAAAATAAGCCACCCTTAAAGGCCAATATTTATCATCTGCCATATGCCCAAGATCAACACGCGGCGGTGAATGTTTTGCCTTGCCGATAAGCGAGCTAACAAAATATTGTGAATCTGACATCTCACCCCCAATAAAGAGATGGGTTTGATAGACACGGCCGCCTGTGTTGGCCTGCTGAATCAAAGAGGATAAGTGTTGAACAGGGAACACCGTATCGGATGGTAATTCCACGGTGCCTTCTTCACTGCCAATAAAACTGGCCTCGCCATACCCGGTAAATAAATTGGCATAGCCTTCATGGGTTTGCCTCCCATTATAGGTGGAATCCTCAGTAATAGAAAAAGAAAAGCTATCGCCCTTATGCGATTCCCATGTTTCATATTGGGAAATAAACTCTGATGTTTGGCCTTCGCTGAAAATAAAATTAATGGCGTATTTTTCGGTAGAATACCATCCATCACAGCCTTTATTGATAGAATAGAATGTCTTGCCATTCACGCTTTCCACCGATGAATTGGATGTATTTTTCCATAAATCAATTTGATAGACCGCTTTATGTGAGACAAAACCTGAGGCTGTCGCCGCCATCACAGGCGATATCATAAAGCTCAGAACCATCACCCCATAAGCTAAAACACGCATTGATTTGCCCTTTTCTGTCTAAAACCTATTATCTATTATCTAAAGTAACGCAAAATTATCAACTGACTATCATTAATATGAAAGCTGATTTATAAAATATCGAATGAACAGCCAGCCTCCCCTCATCACCTCAACTGATCAACTCGCTGATATCTGTGCCCGCATGGCTGCACATAAAGATATCGCCATTGATACGGAATTCCTGCGTGAGACTACGTATTATCCCAAACTCTGTCTTGTCCAAATTGCATCACCAGACGAAGCGGCGGCAATTGACCCATTGGCTGATGGCATTGATCTGTCCCCCCTCGTCGGGCTTTTGAGTGACGCGAACACCACTAAAGTGTTCCATGCTGGCAAACAAGATCTTGAGATTTTCTTTCGCATGATGGGGGAATTGCCGAAATCTATCTATGATACCCAGATCGCGGCAATGGTGTGCGGCCTAGGGGATCAAGTGGGTTATGACAAATTGATACAGCATATCCTTAGCATCACGATCGACAAGTCCTCGCAATTCACTGACTGGAGCCGCCGCCCCCTCTCGCCTCGACAATATCGTTATGCGCTTGATGATGTTATTCATCTGGAACGCGCCTATCATATCCTCAAAGACCGCATTGATTCCGCCGGACGACAACATTGGCTGACCGAAGAGATGACCGCACTATGCCAACCCAGCCAATATGAGGTGGATATTGATACAATCTGGACCCGCATCAAGCACCGTATTCATAAACCGCAAGCGTTAAACCGTCTTAAACATTTGGGTCGGTGGCGTGAACAAGAAGCCCAGAAAAGGGATAAGCCCAGACAGCGTATCGCCAAAGATGACACCTTAGTTAGCATAGCTATGCAGGGCCCAACCACCTTGGCTGAATTGAATGATGTTCGGGGCGTTAACCCGAATGTCACCAAACCTTATGGGGGGGAATTGATTACCCTAATAGCAAAGGCTGATCACGAGGATCGTGCGTTGTGGCCTACCCCGCCCTCACGACCTGAAAAGCCTGCCCCACAAGCGACCGCTGATTTGCTTAAGGTCTTACTGAAACATTGTGCTGAGAATGCTGAAGTTGCTAGCCGTCTGATTGCCAGCAGTCAAGAGATCGAAAGCCTTGCCAAAGGCCAAGCAGAAGGGATTATGGCTCTCGCAGGTTGGCGACATGAAGTGTTTGGGCAATGGGCAGAAAAGCTATTAAATGGTGATATCGCCATCACTGCAAAAGGCAACAAAACTATTATTGTACCAAAGTGATTTTTTGGGACATTGTCCGGTTTACGCTTGCCATACGGCGCTTGAGCAAATCACCGCTCCCTATAAGCACCGGATCAGCGGCAAGGGAAAATCCCCCATCTGTCTTTGTGATGGTAATCTGATCCAACACTGGCGTAATGCCGCCACTAAAAGTCATAAGCATCCGCAACAGCAATCCTACAGTTTTAGCGGTTTTCTTGAAGGCTTCGGGCAGAATAGACATGATATTTTTATTTACTGGCAAGACCCCCTCATACCGCGCATAGAGCGCAACCGCCATCCAGACGCGCTCCATATGGGTAAGCCCATTGACCGAAAGGCCTAGCATTTTTTCCACGGCTAATTTTGCACGGTGATCAGGGTGTTCAATCCATGCCAGATCACAAAGATAGCAACAGGCCGCAGCCAGACGCCTTGTCTCAGCGTCATAAGCATCAAGACACTGAAGCACAAGCTTTTCTAAAGTTTCCCCTTGCTGTGGAAAGCGTGCTGTCATCGCCGCATATTCTTTAACCCCATCCATCAACGGATCAGAGCCACGGTTGTCTAAATCCAGACAATCATAGAGCATTCCCTCACGCACACCAAAGGCAGAAAAGATAATTTCAGATGGCTCAAGATGTGTTATTAACGCACGGGTAAGGCGAATGGCTTGCGTCATATTAGGGCGCCGCGCTGCGGGGATACCATAGATTTCCCCTTGTTTCTCTTCGATAGATGCCATCATTTTTTCTAATTCATCAGGCATCATAGTAAGGCCATGAACAATATCCAAACGCGGTTTCAACAGAAAACTATACGCTGTTGCAATCGCTCGCCAAACGCCGCCAACCGCATAAAACCGCTGACCTTTGGATAAAGGCAACCATGATACCTGACGGAGAAAATCATCAATGATCTGCCTTTCGTAATCAATCAGATAGCCGCAAGGCAAGCTTATCGCCTGATCACGATCAATCACTTTACCTTCTGATATTCGGACCAACTCTAAACTGCCGCCACCAAGGTCAGCAACAACGCCGCAAGGGTCTCTGAAACCTGCACACACCCCTGAGGCTGATAAATACGCCTCTTGCTGACCTGAAATCACCCTGATTTCTATGCCGAGAATAGCTTTGGCTTTGGCAAGGAAATCTTTGCTGTTATTAGCTCGCCTAACCGCTTCTGTGGCAAAGGCCTCAAGCACATCAACCTTGCTTAGACGCGCCAGCATAGCAAAACGGCTTAGCGTTTCTAGCGCGTGCTTCATCTGTTTTTCGCCTAATTTTCCGGTTGTGTTGACTTCCATTCCAAGGCGGCACACTTCACGTTCATTAAATTGAGGATGGGGAAACTTTCCCCCAGACCTATAAATCACAAGGCGGATGGAATTTGACCCAATATCAATCAATCCAATGGTTGATGAGGCGCGGTTTAATCGCTCAAGCGTTGTCCCAGATAGGGTAGTAACGGGAAGGTTCACATTCATTATTTCCGTCATACTAGTGGTTTTCCAGGTCGTAGGGTTTTGGCTCATCAAGCGCTGATCCACGACCGGAAAGGCTAGGATTAGTCATAAAAAAGTGATGCGCGGAAAAGGGCTTAGTTTCAGCATCAGGATGCCGAATATAACGACCATCAGGCTGTAAAAGCCAAGTGTTACTCGTATCTTTGATATTCGTCATCATAATTTGATCAAGTATTTGCCGATGAACCGTAGGATTTTCTATTGGCATAAACACTTCAACACGGCGATCAAGATTGCGAGGCATTAAATCTGCTGAAGAAATGTAAATCTTTGCGTGTGATGATGGCAGAGGTTGACCATTGGCAAAAGTATAGATGCGTGAATGTTCCAAAAACCGCCCGATCAATGATCTGACACTGATGTTTTCTGATAGCCCCTTCACCCCTGGCCTAAGACAGCAAATTCCTCTGATCACCAATTCAATTGGAACACCGGCTTGGGATGCTTCATAAAGCAAATCAATTGAGGGTTTATCAACAAGGGAATTCAGCTTAAGCCAAATGCCTGATGGCTCACCTCTTTTGGCAGCCGCAATCTCATTTTGTACAGCCTCGGTGAACATATCCCTTGCTGATACGGGGGCAAACTTCACCTTATTTAGCTTTGCCGGTGTCACATATGAGGTCATATAATTGAAGATACGAACAATATCAGAACAGATGCTAGGGTCACAGGTAAAATAGGACAGGTCGGTATAAACCCTTGCAGTCATAGGATGATAATTTCCCGTTCCGCAATGAGCATAACTGCGCAAGCCATTTTCCTCTTGCCGCACAACCAATGATAATTTTGCGTGGGTCTTTAGATCAACAAACCCAAACACCACTTGAACGCCGGCACGTTCTAATAACCGTGCCAAACGAATATTGACCTCTTCATCAAATCTCGCCTTAATTTCCACCATTGCCGTCACAGATTTTCCAGCTTCTGCTGCTGCAATTAATGCTCGTACAATCGGGGAATCTGGCAGGGTGCGATAAAGCGTCTGACGAATGGATATGACCTTTGGGTCTTCTGCGGCTTGGCGCAAAAACTGAAGAACAACATCAAAACTTTCATAAGGATGATGAACCAAAATATCCTTTGATCGGATTGCCGCAAAACAATCACCGCCAAAATCCCGGATCCGCTCTGGAAAGCGCGCTGAATAAGGCGGAAAGCGAAGGGTATCACTGCCAGCATTGCAAATCTGACTTAAATCAGACAACCCAATCATGCCGCCGACATAATCAATATCACTATCAGACACCATCAGTTTATTTGCCAGAACCTGTGTCATTTCATCAGCCCCTTCTGATGATAATTGCAAGGCGATAACATTTCCCCTGCGCCGCGCCCTAACCGCGTTTTCAAAACTAGCGACCAAATCTTCAGCTTCTTCGTCAAACTCAATTTCCGAATCTCGGATGACCCTAAACAGCACATGATTAACAAGTTTATGATCGGGAAAAATCTCATCCAGATTGAGTAAGATCGTATCCTCAAGAGTGATAAAGCGTGCGCCATTTCCCGGAAGCGCAAAAAACCGATTAAGAACCGGTGACAAAAGGATTAATGCCGTTTTGTTTTTCTTTTTGTCATCTTCAAGGAACAAAAACATCCCAAACCCATTATTAGCAATAAATGGAAATGGGTGTGCTGGGTCTAATGTTTGCGGGGTAATGATCTGAATAATATCTTCTAGGATATGTTGTTTGATATGGTCCATATCCTCGGCGGTTACTTCATCAGCTTTGATCACCGAAACATCATTTTCCGCTAATTCTTTGAGTAAAATAGGCAAGATTGTTTGTTGATGTTCAAGCAAATGCCGAACCCTTTCATCAATCTCCTCTAACTGGCGTTGCGGTGTTACAAAACTGTTATAGTAATCCAGTTTATTGCCATTCTTGACCAAATGCTTAAGCCCTGCCACACGCACGGTTAGAAACTCATCCAGATTACTAGCAGAGATGGCAATAAACCGAAGCCGCTCTAGCAAAGGGTGATGGTGATTAGCTGCCTCAGCCATCACGCGTTCATTAAAGGCAAGCCAAGACAACTCACGATTAATCAGGTGATAATCTTCTTCAATTTCCATGGGCGGGATGGCAAAAGTCTCAGCCAAAAACGGCGATGCCTCTTGATCCGTGTTAATCTGTGCCGGCTCTGTTGAACCCAAGGCGGAATCCGGATTAATATCTTTAGGCTCAATATTTTTCATTTTGCGTATTTTCATCCCACATCTTCAAACCCTCAATTTTACCCATTAACGCGTCTCATGAGTAAAGCCTAGATTGATCATGGCGTTGACGATAAGCTCATGATATAACAAATTTATGACAAAAGCACGATTCCATGACACAAACAATCTGATCATTGCCCCCTCTGTGTTAGCAGCAGATTTTGCCAATCTTGCTGAAAATATTCGCCAGGTTGAGGCAGCAGGCGCGGATTGGATTCATCTTGATGTGATGGACGGACATTTTGTTCCAAACATTTCTTTTGGCGCCCCTGTGATTAAAGCCTTGCGGCCAGTCACAACACTTCCCTTTGACTGCCACCTTATGATTAGTCCAGCAGAACCATATCTTAAGGATTTTGCTGATGCAGGGGCAGATCGCATTATTGTTCATGCCGAAGCCACCCATCATCTTGACCGTAGCCTTCAGATGATTGCTGATTTGGGTTGTCAGGCTGGTGTCGCTATAAATCCTGCCACCCCAATTGATGCGATCCATCATGTTCTTGATCGGGTTGATTTGGTTTTGCTAATGACCGTTAACCCCGGATTTGGTGGACAATCCTTTATTACCTCAGTTCTTCCAAAAATTACTGCTATGCGATCAGTTATTGGTGATCGTCCCATCCGGATTGAGGTAGATGGCGGCATCACAGCAGATACCGCACCTCTTGCCATTTCTGCCGGGGCAGATACTTTGGTTGCTGGTTCATCCGTGTTCAAGGGAAATGCTTCGGATTGGGCAAACCATATCCGCGCCCTTCGCGGTTAATTCTATTTTCTTCATTCCTGCCTTGCCAAATCCGTTTTTCATCCGTCATATTAATATGATCTTTTAATAAATCACGGAAAACGCATTGGGGGGGCCATGCTAAGCGAAGACCAAAAATCCTTTTTCCATAAAAATGGTTATCTGGTTGTTGAAAACGCGGTGAGTGAAACCTTGCTTGAGCGCCTGAGAGATGAGTTTTCTGGCTGGGTTGAAGACAGCCGAAAGCATGACGCCCCTTTCGGCACTATGCTAGATGGTAGGCCTCGATTTGATATTGAAGCTGGACATAACAAAGATCACCCTGCGTTGCGCCGGGTTAGTTCCCCTGATGAAATATCCGAAAGTTATTACGAAGCTATGGCAAATAGTGGCGTCACCGACGCGGTTGCCGAACTGATAGGCCCTAACATTAAACTTCACCATACCAAGATTAATTCCAAATTGCCGCATTCGGCGACAGTTGTGAAATGGCATCAGGATTTTCCCTTTACCCCACATAGCAATGATGACCTGATTACCGCGCTCTTGATGGTGGATGAGGTGACCATGGAAAACGGTCCGCTTGAGGTTTGGTCAGGCACCCACAAAAGTGACATTCACAGTCTGTGGCATGATGGTGTCTTTACCGGCGCGGTGGATGATGCTGTGACAAATGCTGCCCTTGATAATCGGTCCTATTGTACCGGTAAGGCTGGAAGCGTCTGTTTGATGCATACCCGGCTTTTGCACGGATCAGCAAAGAATAACTCCGATCATCCACGAACGCTTTATATCATGGTCTTTAGTGCCACTGATGCGGTTGCCCTTACGCCTTCTCCTGTGCCCTCAAAACATCAGGGCATAGTCGTCAGAGGTCATGATGATGGTCGTATTCGGTCAGTACATTTCGATATCGAAAGGCCAGAATTGCCAAAAGGCGCTTCATTTTTTACCCAGCAGACCCATAATGAGGAAAATCATGGCTGAGAGCATTACCCCATCATCACAATATGATGCCATTATCATCGGAGCTGGACATAATGGTCTTGTTTGCGCGAATTATCTAGCTAGAGCAGGCAAAAAGGTGGCTGTGCTGGAACGCCGAAATATTGTTGGTGGTGCGGCTGTCACTGAAGAAATCGCTGATGGGTATCGTGCTTCTATCTATTCCTATTTGATGAGCCTATTGCATCCACGCATTATCAATGACTTTGATTTGCGCCAACACGGGCTTGAAGTGTTGCCTTGCTCAGATATGGTGTCACCCCTTGATGGTGAAGATTATATCCTTTTTTCGGATAATATTGCCAAGACCCAAGCTTCCTTTTCTCGGTTTTCCAAGCATGATGCAGAAATTTACCCCGCTTTTGATGCCTATCTTAATGAAGCTGCGAATATTGTGCGCAAATTGTTATGGGAAACCCCGATAGACCCATCGGAACGCAGTTGGAAAAACTTTCGCGCTGGGGCATCGCTGTTATGGCGTCATCGTAAAATCGGCCGCAAAATGTATCGCATTGTCGATATGATGACCATGAGTGCCTATGATTTTCTCCGCGAATGGTTTGAAGATGAACGCGTGATGGCTGTTATTGCCTATTATGCCTCTATTGGTACTTTTGCTGGGCCAAAATCACCAGGTTCTGCCTATGTCATTATGCACCACATTATGGGTGAACATGAAGGCGCTGGCGGATGGGGGTTCATCAAAGGCGGCATGGGCAAAATTACTGAGGCTTTAGCCAGCTATGCAAAGACTAAAGGCGTAGATATCATCACTAATGCTGAGATTGCTGAGATACAAGTCACGGGCAATCGTGCAACTTCGGTCATTACTACCGATGGGCGGGATTATCACGCACCAATTATTGCTTCAAACCTATCGGCAAAAGCACTTTACCTTAATCTGATTGATCATCAGCATCTGCCAGATGATGTGTTGAGGGAAATTCGCGGCTATCGCACCATGTCCACCGCGTTCAAAATGAATGTCGCCTGTGAACGGCCACCACAATACCGAATGTTGCCAAAGTTACGCGCCGATGGGGTGTTGGGCAATTTTGACTATCCAACCTATATGCACATTGCCCCCGATATCGATTATCTAGAAAGGGCTTATGATGATGCGAAGTATGGCTGGTATTCCAATGAGCCTTTTATGACCCCTGTCTGCCCAACTATTGTTGATGATACCCTTGCCCCACCCGGAAAACACGTTGTTAACTTTTTTGGTGGTCATGCCCCTTATACCCTTAAGGGCGGGGATTGGGCGAAAGAAAAGGACAATTTCAAGCGTAACGTTTTTAAACAGATTGAGGCTTATGCCCCAGGGTTTTCAAATGATGTGGTTGAGGCACAGTTGCTGATTGCGCCTGATATTGAACAAAATGTCGGGCTACCCATGGGACATATTTTCCATGGTGAGCTTAGCCCTGATCAATTATTCTTTCAGCGGCCTGTTTCGGGTTTTGCAGATTATCGGACCCCACTTAAAGGGCTTTATATCTGTGGGTCATCTATGCATCCCGGGGGCGGCGTATCAGGTATTCCTGGGCATAACGCCGCCCGTGAGATTCTAAAAGATAATGGAAAAAAGCTTCGCTAATTAGGGATTAGCGTTAAACGCGCCGCCATCAATCAAAAGATTCTGACCCACCACATATCCTGAATGGGCACCACATAAAAACGCGCAAGCCTGTCCAAACTCACTGGCTTCCCCTAGCCTGCGGCTGGGATTGCCTGCTTCAGCTTCGGCACGAACCTCTGCCGCTGGCATACCTTCTTTTTTCGCTCTTGCTTCAAACAGGCTTGTGATGCGATCAGTGTTAAATTGCCCCGGCAATAGCCCATTGATGGTGACATTATGCTGTGCCACTTGACGCGCTAGACCGGCAACAAATCCGGTTAAACCTGCACGAGCGCCATTTGAAAGCCCAAGATGCGGAATAGGGTTTTTTACAGACCCAGAGGTAATATTAACAATTCTGCCAAAGCGTTGATTGATCATGGGATCAATAACCGCCTTAATCATTTCAATCGGTGTTAACATATTCGCATTAACCGCATTCATCCAGTCATCACGTTCCCAATCCCTAAAATCACCGGGAGGTGGGCCGCCAGCATTATTGACCAAGATATCAACCACCCGATCCGCCGCGCCCAGCACATCCGCACGCCCTTGTTCAGTGGTGATATCCGCGGCCACCGCTACGACATTTACCCCATGTTTTGAACGAATACGGTCAGCAGCATCATTAAGCCGATCCGCATTGATACCATTCATGACCAAATCCACACCATTAGCGGCTAATTCATTGGCACATCCAAATCCTAACCCACGGCTAGAAGCGCATACGATGGCGAGCTTTCCTTTAATTCCTAAATCCATGTTTTCATTCCCTTCTTGGTTCTAATCTTGTTCTAAATATCTTAACCTTAAAATAAGGTGGCTTGACCGTTATTGAGTATTTTTCGTGCCATGGCCAAGTTGACTTTCTTTTTTTCTGTAATGCTCATCTCATCAAGAGCTTGAATAGTCTGAACAGCGGTTTCATAACCGCGTTCCATCCGCTTAACCATATAGGCGATAATATCCTCATCAAGAGCTAGACCTTTATCATCAGCTAATTTCTGTAACAGATCATGGAGCATAGCATCATCAGGCGTTGTGATTTGAGCAGTATTCATCACCGCTAACCGAGAGGTCACATCTGCTAGTTTCCACGGCATAGATGCAGGAGATTGATCAGCAAGAAGCAATAATGAACCTTCGGCGCCTGTAAATCGGGTTAGCACCAAAAAGAGCATGTCATCAGGCCAATTTGCATTCGGGGCAATGCCATCAAGAACATAATGGTTTGCCGGATTAACATGATCTATTCCATCTTTGAGATGCGTAAGGGTTGTTGCCGAAGTGGATTCTGACCAAATGCTAGCCAGATGAGTTTTTCCAGAACAACGCGGCCCATGAATAATCAAGGCACGTATCATTCCCGGCCATTCAGGCCAACGATCAATCCAATCTGCTGCCATGGCATTACAAGCCCCAATGATAAATCGCCGCCGCGCGTGATTATCAGGTGTTGGGAAATCCAATGTGGTTTGGCGAATAGTCATGATCGCATTCGTTATATTTTATTTCCAATAAGTTTTCAGCATGAAAATCAGGTTAGTTATCTGCCAACAACAGATATCCCCCCACCGCCGCATCCGGATTGGCATCTAGCCGATATCCAGCCTGCTCAAGCGCATAATCCAATGCTTCACGTGACCCGTTTAGTGTCATATCTAAGGTAGCCGCATCTGCCGATAACTGACGCAGGTCAATCTGTTCAATTGGTGACAACCCCTCAAGCTTGGCCAAAAGCGAAAACCACTGGTCCAACGAAATCACCCCAACTGTAATCCGAATTACATTTTGGGCATTCAAATCAACCATATTAGCTTGCCGCCAGACTTGTTCAATTTTCATGACCATTTCATTTGCCATCAAATTTAGTTGTTTAGGCAATTCTTCTGCTGACGCCATTGGCAGATAGGAATCTTCCATATCAGCTAGTTTTTCGCCACTTCGGTTATAAAGCTCACCCGTCACCACAAGCGCAATCCCATTATCAGCTAGTGTCACCCTCGCCGTGCTAACCAACATCATCGCCGCCGGATCAAGTTCAACTGCCTTTTTTAAACTGGAACTACGTTGATCCATAATAACCTGCCCAGTGATAGAGCGTTCAATAGCAAAGCCTGATGGGATGGCCAATTGCACCAACCCGTTATGGTCTGGAAGAATGTTTTCTACTGCCCTTTTCCATGGATTAGGTTGTTGCCACAAGGTCGCACGACCACCCGAAACAAAGACCGGCAATACCATAATGCGATCAGACAGCAATTCAGCATAAGCAATATTGTTCTCGCGAAATAGCTCACGCACCATCAGGCGATCAAAACAATAATCGAGTTTGGCGATATAACGGCTTGTTAAAACAGTTTCGCTATCAACCCTTGTGAATAACAGCATGGAGGAAGGATCAACCGTTTGCAGCGAGGTGTTATCCTGACCTTCAATCACCAATCGGTTAACCAGGATCTGCCATGCCTTTTCCAACGCGCTTTCCGTGGCAATTTGCCGAGCTAAATTGCCTGTGCTTGCTTCAGCTTCGACATCCAGTCCAGAAATCAAAAAGGCATCTGACACGCAGGCTTGATCAGCAACGGCAGAAGAAACATTTGCCATACCCCAAAGCATTGCCAAAACAACAAGTAAACGTGATGATTTCCCTTTGACCGTCATTTGGATACCCTCTATGACTAGATTTTAACCTGTTTCTAAACTGGAGGCTACCATATCTGATGCTCAGAAAACAGCAGGCATGACCTATCGGGACGCAGGGGTCGATATCGACGCTGGTGATGCGTTGGTTGGCCGTATTGCAAAAGATGCCGCTCGCACGCGCCGTGCTGGCGCGGACAGCTCGCTTGGTGGCTTTGGGGCATTATTTGATCTCAAAGCGGCTGGATTTTCAGACCCAATACTGGTTGCCGCCACAGATGGTGTCGGTACAAAACTGGAACTGGCAAGGCAAGCAGGCCTTTATCGCAGCCTTGGCATTGATCTTGTTGCCATGTGTGCCAATGATATTCTGGCGCAAGGGGCGGCCCCATTATTTTTTCTAGATTACTATGCCACCAGCTCACTTGATAGCGATATTGCTGCTGATATCATCGCTGGGATTGCAGATGGGTGCCTTGAAACAGGTGCAGCCTTAATTGGCGGTGAGACCGCCGAAATGCCAGGGGTTTATCCTAAGGGCGGCTTTGATCTAGCTGGGTTTTGTGTTGGCGCGGCAGAAAGAGGCAAACTGCTTCACCGCGATATGACTGCCGAAGGTCAGGTCGCTATTGCCATCGCATCAACCGGTGTTCATTCCAACGGATATTCACTGGTGCGGCGCGTCTTGGAACATGGTGGCTTTACGCCTGATGATCCGGCCCCATTTCAACCTAACCAAACCCTTGGTCAGGCATTGCTAGCCCCAACCGCACTTTATGCCAAGGCTGTGATGCCATTAATCGCTGATGGTAAGGTGACCTCAATAGCCCATATCACAGGCGGAGGATTGGTTGATAATCCGCCACGCGTGTTTGCCAAAGACCTCTCACTTGCGCTGGATATGACAAGCTGGTCATTACCGCGTCTTTTTGCTTGGCTTCAGCAAGTTGGACAGATTGCGCCAATGGAAATGCTTCGCACCTTCAATTGTGGAATTGGCATGCTAATTACGGTTGAGCCAGAGGATGCCGAAGCCGCCATCAAGACCATCTTAGACGCAGGTTATACCGCTTGGCAGGCTGGAACACTAATACCACGGGGGGATAGTTCAGCGGTACGTTTTGATCATCTTGATCAATGGAAAGCGGCGGATTAATGCTACGTCTTGCGGTGTTGATTTCTGGAAGAGGAAGCAATTTACAATCACTTATTGCCTATACCGCACAAAACGCGGTCCCAGCCCAGATTGTTACGGTGTTGGCAGACAAACCTGCGGCTGGACTGGCACTTGCCGAGGCGGCAGGAATAGAAACAAAGATCATTGACCGAAGCCTTTATCCGGATCGCCAAGCGTTTGAAGATCATCTGATTTTGGCCCTTGAGGATGCAAAGGTTGATATGATTTGTCTGGCTGGATTTATGCGCATTCTGTCGCCAGATTTTTGCCAACGTTATCTTGGAAAAATTATCAATATTCATCCTTCGCTTTTGCCTAACTATAAAGGGCTTAATACGCATCAACGCGCGCTTGATGATGGAGCTAAGCACCATGGATGCAGTGTGCATATCGTTACGCCCACATTAGATGATGGTCCTATCATCGCCCAACATAAAGTTGAAATAAAAGCCGCCG
>Ga0181590_10002405_pt1 | contig 15761 bp, 17 predicted proteins | sample 071ome_34_FD_132446 | JGI IMG/M metagenome (GOLD analysis project Ga0181590, IMG submission 132446) | Coastal salt marsh microbial communities from the Groves Creek Marsh, Skidaway Island, Georgia - 071411BT metaG (megahit assembly) | ecosystem: Environmental > Aquatic > Marine > Intertidal...
CATGCAAACCACGGGGTTAGCATTACTAGAGGTCCAGAAGAAAATCTTGAAGCCAGTTTTTGCGGGAGATACGGTCCACGCCGAGGTAACTGTTACGGATCTTAGGCCCACCAGCAAAGGAAACAGGGGGATCGTCACAACTCAAAATGATATCAAAAACCAAAACGAAGAGACGGTTATAACATATCGCGCGGTGCGCATGATGGCAGGGACCCCCGACGGACAATAAATATGAAAGGTCTCGCGAAAAAAACTGCAATAGTGACCGGAGCCGGTTCTGGAATCGGCCGTCAAATAGCTAAAAGGTTAGCGAGCGAGGGATGTTTGGTAGCGATCTTCGACATAAATCGGAATGCTTCTCTGGAAACCGTGTCAGACATAGAGGCGTCTCACGGGACTGCAAAGTTTTACGAAACCGACATCACAAACCGTGATACGATTGACACCGCTGTTGGAGCTTTTGAGGCGGACTATGGTCCCATCAACATACTCGTAAATAACGCAGGTTGGGATTTGCCTATCCAATTTATCGAGACAGACCGAGACTTTTGGGACAAAGTGATAGCCATCAACCTATACGGCCCTTTGAATATGCACCATGCTGTTTTGCCTAAAATGATCGCGTTTGGTTCAGGCCGGATCATAAATATTTCCTCGGATGCGGGCCGTGTAGGGTCATCTGGAGAGGCAGTCTACTCTGCATGCAAAGGGGGAATAATAGCTTTCTCCAAAACTATTGCCAGGGAATGTGCAAGAAATGGTATTCAGATCAACTGTGTATGCCCTGGCCCCACGGACACTCCATTATTTGATGAATTCAAAGCGGCATCGGGTGATGGAGCTAAAATTGCCGATGGCCTTGCCAGGGCAATTCCGATGAAAAGGCTTGGAGCTCCTGACGATTACGCGGGCGTTGTTGCCTTTTTAGCGAGCGATGATGCTGGATACATAACCGGACAGACAATTTCTGTTTCGGGCGGACTGACGATGCACGGGTAGATATGGAAGATTATCAAGACATTCTCTATGAAGTTCGAAATGGCGCCGCCTGGATCATTATAAACCGACCCAAAGTATATAACGCGTTCAGAGCAGAGACCTGTGAGGAACTTATCCATGCCATCCAAAAAGCCGGCTGGGATAGGAATATAGGGGCCATTGTGCTTGCGGGAGCCGGTGAAAAAGCCTTTTGTACAGGGGGCGATCAGTCCGCGCATGAAGGAACCTATGGCGGTCGGGGAACTATCGGTCTCCCTGTAGAAGATCTTCAGAGTGCTATTAGAGACGTACCCAAACCTGTCATAGCCCGAGTTCAGGGCTATGCTATCGGAGGAGGAAATGTCTTAGCCACCTTATGTGATCTAACCATCGCCTCAGAAAACGCAATATTTGGGCAGGTGGGACCGAAAGTGGGCTCAGTAGATCCTGGCTGGGGCACGGCTTACTTAGCTCGCATTGTTGGTGAAAAAAAAGCCAGAGAGATTTGGTATCTTTGTCGTCGCTATACAGCAAATGAGGCGCTTGATATGGGATTGGTCAACACCGTTGTTTCGGACAACGACCTAGACCAAGAAGTTGAACGGTGGGTTGCAGAAATTATGGAAAAAAGCCCCACGGCACTGGCGATTGCAAAACGCTCTTTCAACGCAGACTCAGAAAATATCCGTGCCATTGGGCAACTGGGATTCGAGGCGTTAGGTCTTTATTACGAGACCGACGAATCTAAAGAAGGCGTTAAGGCCTTTTTGGAGAAACGTCCCCCGAACTTTCGAAAATATACGAAGACAAGAGATTGACCCGCGACCAAATTTTAAAATTTGCTACAGCAACCAATCCGCAAGAACTTTTTCTGCAAGCAAAAGCCTTGCGAGATATAGGACATGGTCACGACATTTCTTTCTCCCGAAAAGTTTTCATTCCCCTTACAAAACTCTGTCGAAATGTCTGTTCCTATTGTACCTTCGCCCACCCACCGCGACGAGGTGAGTTTCCATTTTTGACACCCGATGAGGTCCTAAAGATTGCACGCGCTGGGAAGGCTGCAGGCTGCAAAGAAGCTCTTTTCACTCTCGGAGATAAACCTGAGTTACGCTACGAGGCAGCCAGGGAGGCCCTTGCCAAGCTTGGACACGCAACCACTATTTCGTATCTAACAGAAATGTGTGATTTGGTTTTCACTCAGACAGGGCTTTTACCTCACTCAAATCCCGGCGTCGTCTCTGGCGAGGAAATGAGAGACCTGCGTGAATTCACAGTTAGTCAGGGGCTGATGCTTGAGAACATATCAAGCCGCCTCACCAAAAAGGGTCAGCCCCATTTTGGATCACCCGATAAAGATCCCGATTTGCGTCTGGAAACTATCAGGGAAGCCGGTCGACAGAGCATTCCATTTACAACAGGTATATTAATTGGGATCGGAGAAACATGGGCGGAGAGGATTGATTCACTCCTGGAAATTAAAAAAACAAATGATGAGTTTAGTCACATCCAGGAAATCATAATCCAAAATTTTCGTTCAAAACCTTTAACAAAAATGGAAAATGCCAAAGAGCCTAGCCTTGAAGAGCTGATGCGTTGCATTGCGATAGCCAGAATAATTCTGGGACCGAAAATGAACATTCAGGCCCCCCCAAATCTTACCCCAGATACCTTCCAAATGCTTATTGAAGCGGGAATTAATGATTGGGGAGGTATCTCTCCAGTGACACCTGACCATGTCAATCCAGAGGCACCTTGGCCCGAAATATTAAATCTCTCTGCGCGCACAGCTGAAGCAGGAAAGAGGCTGGTAGAAAGACTAGCAATTTACCCCGAATACGCGCTCAAGCCAGAAAATTGGTTGGACCCGAAACTCCAAAGAAACGTCTCAGAGGCTGTCGACTCCTCAGGTCTTGTTCGAGAAAACAGCTGGCACCCAGGGACTGGCATAAATATCCCTGTGATACCCCATGACAGCACTCCGGGATCTCCCTACATCAAGACGGTACTGAAAAAATTGCGCCAGGGTGCTATCGCCGACCGCTCCGATATTATAACCCTATTTAAAGCGAGGGGAGACGATTTCAGAAAAGTCGCATCTGCAGCGGATGAATTAAGAAAAAAGATCTGCGGAGATGAGATTTCCTACGTAGTCAATCGGAATATAAATTATACCAACATTTGCGGCTATAAATGCGCCTTCTGTGCTTTTTCAAAGGGAAAAAGAAAACCAGCGCTTGGCGAAAAGCCATATCTTCTAGATTTAGAGGAAATAGGATATCGGGCTCAAGAAGCCTGGGAGAGAGGGGCTACGGAGGTCTGCATGCAGGGCGGGATCCACCCTACTTTTACGGGCGAAACTTATTTAAAAATTTGCGACACGGTTAAGACTTTTGCTCCCGATATCCATATCCATGCTTTCTCACCTCTGGAAATCTCTCACGGAGCTAACACATTAGGAATTTCAGTTGAGCAATTCATCTGTCGACTTAAAGATGCTGGATTGGGCTCCCTGCCAGGGACCGCTGCGGAAATTTTAGATGAGAAAATTAGAGAGAAAATTTGCCCCGATAAGATATCGGCAGGGGAGTGGCTGGAAATTATAGAAACCGCGCATCAGGCCGGTGTGCCCTCTACAGCTACGATCATGTTTGGACACATAGAAACACCAGAAAATTGGGCCGATCATCTGATCGCTCTTCGGGATCTCCAAGCCCGTACGGGTGGCTTTACAGAATTTGTTCCGTTGCCATATGTGCACATGGAAGCGCCGCTATACCACCATGGTCGGTCCCGCAAGGGCCCAACATATCGGGAAACTTTGTTAATGCACGCAATTGCGCGCCTCGCTCTGCATCCCTATTTCAAAAATATACAAACAAGCTGGGTAAAAAATGGTCGCGATGGAGCAGCGGCGTTTCTAAATTCTGGCGCAAATGATCTTGGGGGAACTTTAATGAATGAGTCTATAACCAGGGCTGCAGGAACTGAGCATGGGCAAGAATTTGATCCGGAAGAGATGGAATCCCTAATCGAAACAATGGGACGCCAACCCCGAATGCGGAATACTTTTTACAAAAATGTTAGGAGAGAAAGGCAAAACCTTGCATATTTAGCACCGCCACTATTGAACCAACATATGTATCCTGTTGAGAGCCAGAAAAGCGTTGCTTGAGAGTAAATCAATGAAAAAAATGGCCGATGAGCTCCCCATAATCGCTATCATGGGAGGAACTGGGAACCAAGGCTACGGACTGGCGTTACGCTGGGCTAAAGCAGGTTACAAAATATTTATAGGATCGCGCGACCAGAAAAAAGCGATGTTATCAGCGGAGAAGATTAATGAGCTAGTGTCCCCGGTGACTCCAGTTATTGGATCAGATAACGGGGAAGCAGCGGATTTATCGAATATTGCGATACTAGCAGTACCAGCCAGCGCACAAGTCAGCGTCGCTGATGAAATTCGAGATAAAATTAAAGGTAAAATCCTAATAGATGTAACGGTTCCCCTTGTTCCTCCCAAGATACTTCGTGTTCAATTACCCCAAAATGGATCAGCAGTTGCCAAACTACAGAGCCACTTGGGCGACGAAATCCAAGTCGTCTCTGCATTCCAAAATATTGCTGCTCATCATTTGCAAGATATCGAGCATGAGATTGATTGCGACGTTTTAGTCTGTGGGAATAAAAAATATGCTCGAGAGGAGGCTATTAAATTGGTAACGGCAGCGGGAATGCGAGGTTGGCATGCAGGTCCCATCGATAATAGCGCCGCAGCCGAAGCCATGACCTCTTTGTTATTATTTATCAACAAACATTATGGCATAGATGGAGCTGGAATCCGAATAAGCGGAAAGAAGGCATAACTATATTAATGGCGACGGATCATTCGGGGTATGAAGCGCCCGAAACACTAGAAATCATTGGTATTAATCATGTGCCTGAAATTGTCGCTGGTGACGATCTCGGAAAAATTATAAGAGATTCCATTTTAAAAAGCGGCGAGACGCTCAAAGAAAATGACATTCTTGTTATAGCTCAAAAAATTATCTCTAAAGCGGAAGGCAGAATGGTCAGCCTCTCTTCGATCAGACCCTCAAATGAAGCGCTCGGGTTTTCGGGTTTGGTTGAGAAGGACCCACGTTTAGTAGAGCTTATTCTCCAAGAGTCGGTCTCTGTAGTCGCGCATAGACCTGGGGTCTTAATTGTTGAGCATAAATCAGGACTGGTTTTAGCAAATGCGGGCATTGACAGATCAAACGTGGCGGGAAAAGACGATGAAGAGATGGTTCTGTTGTTGCCCGAAAATGCTGATCGTTCTGCAGAATGCATTCGCGAGAGTCTCGGGGGGGATTTGGGGATTATTATAAACGATAGTATCGGACGGGCTTGGCGTAATGGCACTATCGGAACCGCAATAGGGGTATCTGGTCTTCCAGGGATCGTAAATTTGAATGGAGCCATGGATATGCATGCGCGCTCACTGCAAGCGACCACTATTGGTTTAGCTGATGAAATTGCGGCGGCAGCATCGATCATCATGGGGCAGGCAGCAGAGAGCCGGCCCGTAGCTTTGGTCAGAGGCTTCTCAAAACTGACGCAAATTGGAAACGCAAGCCAGATCATTCGATCCAAAGAATCGGATTTGTTCCGTTGATTTTAGCATTAGCCGGTGGGGTAGGAGGGGCCAAGCTTATTAACGGCTTAGCAAGTATTTGTTCCCCTGATGAGCTAATCATAGGGGTAAATATTGGTGACGATTTTGTGCATATGGGGCTTCACATTTCTCCGGACCTCGACTCTGTTATGTACAAGCTGGCGGGCCTTAATGACCGTGAAAGAGGATGGGGACTTGCAAATGAAACCTGGCATTTTATGGAGACCCTCAAGCGCTTGGGCGGCCCCAGTTGGTTTAATCTTGGAGATCAGGATCTGGCCACTCACATCCAGAGAACGAGTTTGTTAAAGGCAGGAAATTCGCTTTCGATGGTCACAAACCAATTGTCTCAAGCACTTGGAATTGCCCACCAAATATCGCCAATTTCGAATTTTAGGATTTCAACCTTTGTAAGGTCAGCATTGGGAGAAATTCCATTTCAAGATTATTTTGTAAGATTGCAATGTAAGCCCAAAGTATTAGGTTTCAGATACGAAGGGGCAGAAACCGCCGAATTATTGCCCTACATCGAACAAGGCCTTTTAAGCACTCAGCTAAGAGCAATAATTATATGTCCGTCGAATCCTTTCGTCTCGATTCAGCCGATGTTGGCAATATCTAAGCTAGAGCGGCTTCTACTTAATCGACTAGCACCCTGCATTGCAGTGAGCCCAATTATTGGGGGTAAAGCGTTAAAAGGACCTGCTGCAAAAATGATGTTAGAACTCGGCTCTAGCCCTGGGCCCGAAGCCATCGCAGCCCATTATCAGGGTCTTATTGATGGACTTGTTTTTGATAAAGCCGACCAAAACGAATTAGAAAAAGTCTCGTCACGAGGGTTAGTGGGATTGGCAACTAATACCTTTATGAACAGTGACACCGATGAAAAGATGCTGGCCGAGAATGTTTTGGACTTCGCAGAAAGTCTAGCTCGGTGAAGCCCTTACTACTTATACCTGTAAAGCCCCTCGAAGAGGGAAAGTCACGGCTATCGGGATTATTATCCAAAAAGAAGCGGGCGGAACTCTCATTCCGATTGTTTGATACTGTACTCAATGCGGCTATTGAGGCAATGAAACCAGAAAACATCATTGTAGTTAGCCGCGATCTGGATGTCTTATCAACTGCAAGGGAGCGTGGCATAAGATACTGGGGCAAAGAAAAAGGAAGTAATCTCAATCAGGCTCTTTCTGATGCCATACCTGTAAGCGCAGAGAGCATCATAGCTATCCATGCAGATTTGCCCAGGGTCAGCGCAGACGATATCAGAGCAATAATAGAAACTGGCCGCGAGAACTCCATAGTACTCACGAGCGACCGCAAAGGTCTTGGTACTAATGCTATTTTTATGAGGCCACCAAAATTAATCAATTTTTATTTTGGCTACATGAGTTTCAGCAAACATGTTGAAGAAGCAAGACGGGTCGGGGTTACCCCAAAAATCTTAAAAAGAGAGGGACTAGAGTTTGATCTCGACACACCGGAAGATTATCTTCACCTATCAAGGCTATCTAACTCGGTCTAATGAGTAAGTTCTTCCCGGATCCGTTTCAACTCATCCATCTGCTCTCGGTCTTTCGCTCCAGTAAAACGAATACACAAATGGGTCGCACCATTATTCGCAAAATCCTGCAACCAAGCGATAACTTCCTTTCGGTCACCACCAAAACAATACTGCTGTTGCCTTATTAACTCGGCAGACTGCATATAATAGCCTTCAAGATAATTATCTAGCTCTGCATTGGCTTCATTTCTATCTTGGTTGACGGAAATCGTGCAATAGGCTGCCCCTGTAATTTTATTTGGATCTCTCCCTGCCTCCTCAGCGTGCTCTTTTATTCGGGCCCATTTTTCTCCCCACTCACCAGGCGTACCCGCACCTGATGGAAACCATCCGTCAAAATATCGACCAGCACGGACTAAGGCGGATGGAACGCCCCCACCACCCCATAGCTTTGGTCCACCAGGAGTGAACGGCTTTGGTGCCAAAGTACCACCTTTAACCGTCCAAAGACCGTCCCAATCCGTCGACTCACCCGTCCAAAGAGCTCGGCAAAGATGCACCTGGTCAATCATACGACGTATTCTCTTTTCAAAAGGAACGCCAGCTGCTTGAAATTCGGCTCTGATCGACGGGATATCCCTAGCCGTACCCCACCCCATTATCATCCTACCCTCAGATATCTGATCAAGGGTCGCTCCTTGATGAGCAAGTAAGACTGGGTTGCGTAACATCGGAAGAAGAACTGCAGTCCCCATTTTAATTTTAGTCGTTCGCCCAGCAATTGCCGCCATCAGGGTAATGGGGTCATGCCTAGGCTTAGCCAGAAGTGAGTCGCCAATCCATACGGCATCAAGCCCTATGTCATCTGCGTGATCTGCCAGCTCTAATATTTCGCGTGTTTCATGAACGCCTATCACGATTCGTTCGCGGGTGGGCAAAAGGTATCCGACTTCTATGCTCATAGGTTTTCAGCCCTCTGAAAAAATCATTACCTCCCGCAAGCATGCCAGGGGCTGATTTAGCATCTATATAAACGTTAAACTGATGTCCTCACCTTTCCGGGCGCAGATTTCAATGCGTCCGAACAAGATTCCACATATTTTTCGTCAGGTGGAAGAACAACAGCGACTGACCTGACTTTCTGATGCTCAGGGTCTCTCCCGATGGGCATTTCACCTTTATCTCGAAGAGCAATAGCAGCCTTCCGAAGAATATTGCGTGCCATAATTATTCCATTATCGGTGCTGACCAAGTTTTCTCGGGTTCGATCACAAATTGGACCCATCGACTCCTGAAGGCTGGCATCTTGCATCGCGATACCCTTTACACCCGAGAACAACTCGCCAGTTTTTTGAGCTTCTCGGTCAATTAAATAATCATTTTCACGATTTTGTTTGGGAATAAAGGTCCCTGGGACATATTCATTGTGAATGCCATGACCGTCTTCACAGGCTTTTCTTTCTTTGTCGGATAACGGTCTGGTTGGGTGATAATCATACGACCACGCCCAGCAATTTTCGTCGTCAATTGGAACCCAAAAATGTCCATGCTGGGGGTGATCCGCCCTTGGGGGAATCATGGTGAAGGTAGGAACAACGAACTGAGTAATGCGCCAATAATAATTGCCTTCCTCAGCGTTTCGTCTTGCCCCTATGTACAAACCACCATCGGACGGCTCTACTTCAAATATTGGTTTAAAGTCGTTCAGATTATAGTCATTGCCTTTTGACCCCTCAAATAAGGGATCGGTATTTAATCCGGTTCCATGGAGGAAGGAAACATGACTTGAGTCAATTCCACCCTCCATTGCCTGCAACCAATTTGAATACTGTAGCCTTTTTGATGAAAAGGTTTGCTCGGGGGCGACACGACAGAATTCCCACTGTGGCTCGGGAGGGGTATTTTCTGGATCTCCCATATATGTCCAAAGGATGTCTCCGACCTTTATCATCGGATACGCCGTAAGCTTTATGGTTTCAGCATAACCACTTTCCTCAGCCTCAGACGGAACCTCAACACATTGGCCTGTGTAATCATATTTCCAACCATGGTAAGGGCAACGGATACCGCTTTGCTCATTTCTGCCAAACCAAAGAGACACTCTCCTGTGCGCGCAATATTCCTCGATTAATCCATAATTGCCGTCGGAATCTCTAAAGGCCACCATTTCTTCGCCCAAGAGTTTTATCCTGACAGGCGGACAATCATTCTCCGGCAATTCCCAAGCTAACAAAGCTGGCATCCAATATTGACGGAAAAGTTCCCCCATCGGGGTGCCTTTGTCTGTTTGGGTCAACAGATCATTAACTTCTTTCCGCAACATCTTTTCATCTCCTTAGCAATCTGAATATAAACCAGCACGAGTAGGATGCCGATTTCTATAAAATTTTAAAAAGAGCATCGCGAATCCAAGCCGCATCTGCTCCCTCGCGACAGTAAACTAAAAAATACAACGGCCACAGTCAACGAGTTACGCAACCAATTACGGCCAAAGACTGGCCTCTTTTATTTCTCATTGACACTTCAAAATTGAAGCCGAATATGTCAGCTGATCGTCAGAAAGCCAAGAGAGAAGCCCATGCCATTTGTTGAGTCCGACGGAATAAAAACTCACTATAAAATATTGGGCTCAGGACCCGCCATACTGATGTTCGCCCCAGGGGGCTTCGATGCAAGAATTGAACAGTGGACGAATCTTGGAGTGTATAAAAGAATTAAGCTTCTGGAGCACCTCCCCAAAAAATTTAAATGCATCCTCTTCGACCGACGCGAAAACGGAAAAAGCGGTGGCCGCGTAGAGCGGATTACATGGTCCCACTTTGTTCGACAAGGAGTCGGTTTGTTGGATGCGTTAGATATTGAGAAAGCTCATATTATGGGAGGCTGCATGGGCTGTAGCCCGGTGATGGCTTTCGGTGTGCAACACCCGAAGAGAACGTTATCAATGATCCACTATTGGCCGGTTGGAGGAGCTAAATACCGGATTTCAAGCCATCAGAGATTTGCTAGACACCTCTCGTTTGTCGAAGAACATGGTTTAGAGTCTGTAGTGTCGCTTGTTAAATCTCACGATAAAAATTTCTCAGCCGATCCGCGAGGAGGCCCCTGGGGCCAACCAATTCGTAACTCTGAAGAATTTTCTTCGAATTATTCTCGTTTAGACAATGCAGAGTATCGACTTACCGTAACAGCAATGTATAGAGGCCTTTTCGACCGCGACACCGCGCCGGGGGCTGATCCAGAAGATCTTATGCAATTGGCAATCCCTAGTTTGATTGTTCCTGGAGATGACCAATTCCACGCTACGTCCGCCGCACGCTATTTGGGCGAATGTCTAAGCAATTCGGATTATTGGGATATACCCGTCGCTGCCCAGACAGAAGAAAACGCCCCAGATAAAGTTTTAGAGTTTCTTGGGAGCCTGTGATCTCAGATGCCCGCAATTTTTATTCCCTACCTGTAAAGGATTAGATCAACAGCAATCAAATTCACCGTTATCTTCCAATGAGGGGAGCAGCCACTTCAAAGGCAAATCACTTTGGTCAATTTGCGAAACGCGAGAGAAAATTTTTAGTCTATAGCGAACCTGATTTTTAAAGAAAACTACGTTGGTCTCAAACTGAGGAAAACCGGGCTTAAAGCCTTGATCCTCTGATATAAGAATGATCTCATCACACCCAACCTCGAAACGAGAACGAACCAAGTCTTCTACTCGGGCAATGTCAAAAAGTATGTCTTTAGATGGTCTCAACCTCTGAAACATGATTTTCCATTTCACCCGATAGCCTTGCCGTAAAATTGTGGCTTTGCTAAATCATGGTCAACCTCAAATAGGGAGAAAAATTTTGGCGGAAAAAGTAAATGCAGCCGTTCGCACGGCCCCTCAAACAACTGAGTTCAGAGAATATGACATGCCTGACATCCCTGATGAAGCTGCCTTGCTAAAAGTAGAGGTGGCCGGGATCTGTGGAACAGACGTAAAATTTTATTCTAAGCCCCCATTCGAAGGGCCAGTGGTAATGGGTCATGAAAATATTGGCTACATTGCCAAAGCAGGAAAAGTTTTCAAGGAAAGAAGAGGTCTCAAAGAGGGAGATCTTGTCTTCGTTGAACATTATGTTGGCTGCATGAGCTGCGAGCACTGTCATCGCGGAGATTATCGCTTGTGTATGTTTACAGATTGGCGAAAATTTCCTGACGGGTTGCGCTTTGGTTACACTCTCGCTGAACGTGCGCCCCATCTCTTCGGTGGCTTCGCAGAGTATATGTATTTGCCCTGGAATTCTGTAATTCACAAAGTTCCAAACGGTTTAAACCCTGAAATAGCCGGAGTCGTAACTCCCATGGCAAACGGGATCCAATGGGCTTTGTTTGATTGTGAAGTAGGATATGACAGCAAGGTCTTAATTCAAGGGCCAGGGCAACAGGGCCTCTGTAATACAGTGGCAGCACACCAAGCCGGGGCTTCATTGATAATCGTTACAGGAACATCCAAAGATAAGAAACGCCTTGAGGTCGCCAAAAAGATGGGCGCTGACCACACCATCGTCGTCGACGAGGAAGACCCCCTTGAAAGGATTATGGAAATTACAAATGGGGAAGGCATCGATGTTTCCCTGGATTGCACAGCGGGAGCTGGAACGATACCGACACTCCTTGGTGTTGAAGCACTAAAACGCAAAGGCGGCACACTGCAATTCCAAGGAGAAGATGTCCCTGAATTTCCTAACTTCCCAATGGGTAAAGTTGGTAACAAATACATAACAATCAAAGCGGCAAGGGGTCATAACTTTGAGAGTTGCGAATTGGCATTAAAACAACTTAATTCAAAAAGATACCCATTCGAGCTTATGACCACACACAAGTTTGGATTAAGAGATGTCCATGAGGCAATAAATTCTGTAGGGGGCAGCGGAGATTGCATCCACGTTTCTCTTATGCCTTGGGAGTAAGATAGCGAGAAACCGTGCTGCCTAATATCGAAGAGGATGATAAAAGAATTCCCGTCACCATAGTGACGGGTTTTCTAGGCTCAGGTAAGTCCACCCTTCTAAATAATTTACTTCCCCAGCTTTCTTCGAAAAATTACGCCTTAATTGTCAATGAATTTGGCGAAATAGGAGTTGACGGCGATTTAATTGAAACCGGCGCTGAGGAACTCATTGAGTTGTCCTCAGGTTGCATCTGCTGTGTTGTGAGGGGGGACCTGATCAAAGGCTTGAGAGATCTCATTAAAAGAGAGCCTGAATTAGACGGGATTATTATCGAAACCACAGGCCTCGCAAATCCGAGTCCAGTAATGCAAACTTTGGTTGTGGATCAGGTAATATCAACCCAATGTCGCCTGGACTCAGTGATTTGTGTCATCGATGCAATTAACATTCTGGCGCAGATTACAGATTATAAAGACGTTTCAGATCAAATAGCATTCGCTGATCACCTTATCATAAATAAGACCAGAGAAATGTCCGGCATGCTCGGACAAATTGAGGAAAGAATCCTCAAAATAAATCCTTTTGCCCGAGTGACCAAAACCAACCATGGAGAGCTTCAGGCCTCGAAGGCTTTAAATCAGTGTAGTTTTGAGCTGGCGCGTATAGAGGATGAGTTGCTGGATTCTGGGATTGAGGACCACAATCATGGGAAAACTCTAAGCGATAACCACATACATGAAGCGGAGATCACGAGCCTTTCATTAATAAGCGAGAATTCTTTTGATGCACAAAAATTAGAGGACTGGCTGCAGGATATTTTATCGAGATGGGGATCTAATATTCTTCGAACTAAGGGAATTCTGTCCATAGATGGGAAAGAAGAAAAACTTGTCATCCAGGCGGTAAACATGATGTTAGAGGGTGACTTCAAAGGAGGTTGGAAATCCCAAAGCAGAGTTTCTAAGTTAGTGTTTATTGGACGAAATTTGGATTCTGGTGCTCTCAAGGCCGGCTTCAGGTCGTGCGAGATTGCAAAATCATCGTCAGATCATTAAGACGGTTGACAAAAGGGGGAGTCAAATCCGCCATTCGAGTGACTTAACGAGTAAAATTGAGGCAAAAATGTCAACGCTCACACTTTGTAAAAAAGATGAAGTGCCCGAAGATGAGGGGCTGAAAATAGAAAAAGACGACTTGTCAGTGGCAGTATTCCAGTTTGACGGAAATTATTATGTAATGGATGACCTTTGCAGTCATGGACCCGGATCTCTATCCGAAGGCTTTCTTGATGGCTATGAGATTGAATGTGATTTCCATGCTGGCGCTTTTGACATCCGAACAGGAGAAGTTTTACGCCCACCCTGTATGGTGCCACAAAAAACCTACAAAGTTATTGACCATTCCGAAGACGTAGTGATCGAAATTCCCTAAAAAAATTTAGCTTATTTAACAGGAGCAAACTTATGACCCGTATTCCCGCTTTAGGAAGAGATGCAATGGATGACGATCAGAAAGCAATTTTCGATCGGATTGCCGGTGATAACGGAAGAATTGGGTTTGGTCCCGCAATTGGATATGCATACTCGGCTTTCGTATGGGACCTGCACAATATATCGAGTGGGCACTTGTTAAACTGTTCTCTTACAAACGCCCAGGTCCGAATTATATCCCTGCTAACGGTAAAACATTGGAATGCCGAATACCCCTGGAGTGCGCAATCAAAGACCGCCCTCTCTGCTGGGCTGCCCGAGAATATAATTCAAGCGATTAACGATGACGATGTGCCGCCTTTCACTTCAGATGAGGATGCGGCGATTTATGAAATGGTCAAAGAACTTTTAGACACAGGTAACCTAACTGAACCCTCATTCGAAAAAGCAACTCAATTACTCGGACATAAAAAGATGTCAGAAATCGTTCACACCATTGGGCATTTTACTGCCACAGGAATGATGGCCAACATGGTAGGGTGTACGCCTCCAGATGACGCAGTTTCTCTCCTCAAACCACGAAATTAGTGACAGCAAGATTAGACGCGAAACGTTCGCTTTTTAAAGATTAAATACAATTGCCTTTCTGGGAAACTCGGACTTACACATTTAGTATGACTAGCTCGTGCGATAGGACTTTGGTCTTGAAATTCCTAAGGCTTGTCGATTATTTGGATTGATTCTGACCCGAGAGTTCTTCTTTACCATTGCGAATACGAATGTGACCGCCATCAGCCCTGACATCTTTTCTGGTGTCATAATTTATATGCTTGATATTATCCTGTTGACCAGATCGATTACCCATCAATATCATGGGTCCCTCACCCGTATTTTCCAATTGATAAAATGATCCCCCGTTTATTAGCGCGGCCATACCGGGATCGAGAACTGCCGTTCCACCATCGGGAAAATGCATTGTGCATTGTCCTTGGAAACAAATAAAAGTCTGATCCTCGTTGTGACAATGCATATCATCATGATCACCAGGTTGCGGGTAGTAATGGACCCAGGCATGCATCTTTCGCGTGTCGAATACTCGGGTCCTACGCTTTTCACGGTGACCCACCTCTTTAACATCTATAATTTCGATAGCCATGCTTTACCCCTTAAAGTGCCTCGTGAATTTATCAAACTTAGAAGCCATCTAGAAAAAGAGAGACGAGACCATAATGGCGGAGAGACAGGGATTCGAACCCTGGGTACGCTTACACGCACAATGGTTTTCGCGCCCGCCGTTTTGCTTATAAGTTATTGTTTTTACTCTGTTTTTCTCGATAGTAAGTAGGTTAGTAAGTAGGTGTTTACCAACTTACAACTTAGAATATCACACGGATATGGCTTTATAAACTGTGTGAGGTGAGACACTAACAGCCTTACAAATCTTCGAGATAGAAACACCTTCAGAGCGAAATCTTTTAATTTCTTCTAGCTTCGCTGATGGGGTTGGTTTACCACCTTTGTAGACACCTTTAGATTTAGCCTTTGCTATACCAATAGCCTGACGTTCCTTCCTCATCTCATTCTCAAACTCGGCGAATATCCCCACAAACTGAAACAGCATTGAACCCATTGGCGTCTGGGTATCTATTCCTTGTTTGAAACTAAATACATTTACACCGATATCTTTTAGCTCAGCCAACACGGTTACGAGATGTTTCATAGAACGCCCAAGTCTATCCACACTCCATACTACAACCTTCTCAAACCTACGAAGGCGAGCGTCACGGAGCATTCTTTTAAGCTGTTCCCTTTCATTCGTTCCTTTGGTTCCGCTAACCGTTTCCCTATAGACCGATACAATTTCCCAATCAGAACGCTGACAAAGTTGCTCTAATTCCTCGTGTTGAGCCTCGTCACTTTGATGATTTGTAGATACTCGTACATAGACAGCGACTTTCATTTTTCCCAATCCTTTCAGACACTTATCCCAGCCTTTACCCTGGAATATTGGTTCAATCGGATTCCTCTGACTAGGGAAAATAACAAGTTTTTGGTGGGTTTTTTGGGGTACCCTGAGATAACGTCTTAAAATAGTCGTTTTTGACGTTATGTTTGTACGAGTACAAACATTTTAGCCTTCTCTACTAGCCCATCTATGGGATAAAGAAGACAGTAAAGGTTTTGGTACAACCTCCACCATATTTAGAGCCGCCTAATGAAATACATGCTGATTATCCTCATTACCTTCGGTTCTCCAG
>Ga0181590_10002406_pt1 | contig 15759 bp, 20 predicted proteins | sample 071ome_34_FD_132446 | JGI IMG/M metagenome (GOLD analysis project Ga0181590, IMG submission 132446) | Coastal salt marsh microbial communities from the Groves Creek Marsh, Skidaway Island, Georgia - 071411BT metaG (megahit assembly) | ecosystem: Environmental > Aquatic > Marine > Intertidal...
AACGGCAAAGGACTCTTCAAGTATGAACCTCCAAGTGGTTTCCTAGCATTATGTGAGGACAACTTACCAACTCCTGCGATTAAGAATCCTGGTGAGTATTTTAAGACTGTGCTTTATACTGGTAGTAGTTCTGAAAGATCTATCACTGGTATTGGATTTACTCCTGATTTGGTTTGGATTAAAGATAGGGATAGAGGAACATCAACATACTATCATGCTTTATATGATTCAATAAGAGGAAGTAACAGATTATCTTCAAATCTAACTAATGTGGAATCAGACGACTCACTTAACGGTTTGAAGTCATTTGATAATGATGGATTTTCTATTGGAGCAAGAGATCAAATAAACGGTTCTAGCAATTTTGTCGCCTGGTGTTGGAGAGCAGGAGCAGGCACCACATCAACAAACACAGATGGTTCAATTGATTCTGTGGTGAGTGTCAATCAGGATGCTGGGTTTAGTATTGTTTCTTATACTGGAAACGGAACTGTTGGTGCAACTGTCGGTCATGGACTTGGTAAAAAACCAAAATTCTTTATGACTAAAAATAGAGATACTGCAGCACTAGATTGGCCTGTATTCTCCGAAGAATTACTTGGGTCAAATGGGTATATCTATTTAAATAAAACAAATGCGGCGGCAACGATTGCTAATATTTCTGGTCCAACATCATCAGTATTAACTCTTTCTGGATATAATGATAATAATAAATCTGGAGACCGTTTCATCGCCTACTGTTGGGCAGAAATAGAAGGATTCAGTAAGTTCGGAAGTTATGTAGGTAATGGAAGTGCTGATGGTCCTTTTGTGTATTGTGGATTTAAACCGGCATGGGTCATGGTGAAGAATGCTGATGATAGTGGTGGTAGAGATTGGGGTATTCAAGATAGTAGTAGAAGATCAACAAACCCCTGCGATAAACAGTTAAAACCAAATCAATCTGAAGTAGAAAATAGTGGACTTGCAGATAGCACATTCCAAATTGATATGTTATCAAATGGATTTAAGGTAAGAAACAATACTGGTATATGGAATAATAGTGGAGATACTATAATCTTCGCTGCCTTCGCAGAGTCGCCAATTAATTACAGTAACTCCAAGTAAATAAATAACTAAAAAACTCCGATGATTATCACATCAAACACAGTTAATCACGAATATACAATACCTAACCTATCAATCGTCGGAGAAGTTGATGGGTTAGAAAATGTTGCATATCAGGCACAAATCTATCTCCATTCATCAACAACCTTTGACCATACTTATGAGACTACCATTTATGATATGGAGTCACCAGTAGGTATCGCAACCACCGTCACAGAAGAAAAGACAGTCACTGAATTTACTCACTTTAATGTTGAGTTGAATACTGTTGGTATTACCACTGCCTCATTCACTGCCTTTGATGACTTAGAAGAAGAACAAGTGCTTCAATGGTGTCTTGATGCTGATACTGATAGAATACAAGGCATTCAAGATACACAAGAAGCAAAGACCTTAGAAGCAAAGGATAAGATTCTGAATCCAAAGAGACATTATCGTGATACTCCTGTGACTCCTTGGAGAAGAAGAGCAGACGAAGCATCAGCAGGACTTGGTGTCTGATAAATACATAAAAAACCATAAGTTATGGGAAGAACCAGAACATCTGGTAATCTAGTATCAGAGAACATTTTATCAGTAGATATAACAAACGATAGGGTCGGTATTGGAAGTACTATACCAACCGTAAAACTTGATGTTAATGGTGATGCTCGTATCACTGGTATTCTTACTGTTGGTACGGCATCTGTTACAATAAATGGTAATAATAATACAATCGAACTTGGAGCTGGTGTAACTCTAAGTTCATCTGGAAATGCAACTTATACTGGAGTTCTTACTGCTACAACATTTGATGGCAATCTATCAAATTCAGTTTTTACAAACTATGCTGAAACAACATTAGATTTAGGTACTTTATCATCAAGTGGAACAACTGTTGTTGGACTTTCAAGTGCGAATGTTTTCTATGGAACTTTGCCTACATCAGGTACAGTTACATTTAGTTTTTCAACAGGATTAGCTACTGGCGCATCATCATTTACTTTATATCTTAAGAACGGAGCATCAGGCACTCCAACATTAGCATGGCCTGCTGCAGTTAAGTTCCCAGGTGGATCTGCACCAGACAGAACAACAACAGCAGATCAAACAGACATTTGGACATTCAGTACCTATAATAATGGAACTGATTGGTATGGCGATATTGCGATGTATAACCTATAATACATAATATAGAATCACCTACATTATGTCTGAAAAATATAGTATCTTCCACATTAATGGTGGACTGGGGAAGAATATTGCTGCTACTGCAGTTGCCCAATGCATAAAAAATAATCACCCCGATAGAAAACTGATTGTTGTTTGTGCTTGGACAGAGATTTTTATCAACCTCCCATTTGTCCATAGAGTATATCACTTTGATAGACTATCATACTTCTATCAGACCTATGTTGAAGGCAAAGGTTCTCTGATATTCCATAACGAACCTTACCTGACGACGGAGCATGTTAATAAAGAACTACCTCTGATTCAGAGTTGGTGTAAGTTGTATAACCTTCAATACACTGGTGAGACACCTGTGTTGAAGTTTAATGCGACACAAAAACTTTTTGCTGATGAGTATTATAATCCTGATGAAAGACCGTTGATGGTTATTCATACAAATGGTGGTCTGATAAGTGATAATGCAAAGTCTTTTATGTGGGCAAGAGATATGCCTTACAATACGGCACAGGAGATAGTCAATAAGTATAAGGATGATTATTTGATTTATCAATGTACTAAAATGAATTCTCCTAAACTTGAGAATGTTAGGTATATTCAGTGGGATAATACCACAAGATTGAATACGATGCAGTTTTTAAGCATTCTTCTAGTCAGTCAGAAGAGGGTTCTGATTGATAGTTGCCTTCAACACGCTGCTGCTGCCCTTGGTATGCCTTCTACTGTGTTGTGGAATGGTACAAGTCCAAGTGTGTTTGGATATGATACTCATAATAATATAGAGACAACAAAACCACACGACTTCAAACTACCTGATAGTTATTTGTTTGATTTTAGTTTTGATGGGTTTGAGCACGAGTATCCATTTGGTGAGAATGATTTTCTCTTTGATATGAAAAAAGTATATAAGTCTATTGATAGTCTATGAATGTTCTTGGTATTATTGGTGCATTCTATTGGGATGCGAATGAATCTGAGAAGTGGGTTCACGATTCTGGTGCGACCTTATTTTTAGATGGTAAACACATTTGTAGTATCTCAGAAGAGAGACTTACAAAAGTAAAGTATGATGGAAACTATCCTGCTAGATCAATTTCTTACTGTCTAGAAGTAGGAAATGTTCTTCCAAAAGACATTGATTTAGTTTGTGTATCTTCTATTTCTATTGAAGATTTTTATGGGCAACTAAAACACGGAATCATACACAAGAAACTGCAAGATATTTTTATCAACGCAAAGATAGAAATTGTAGGGCATCATAAATGTCATGCCGCTTCTGCCGTGTTTAGCAGTCCTTTTAATCAAGGAACATTCTTAACAATGGATGGTGCTGGATCGGGATATGTAAACTATGAAGAGCAATGGGTAAGTACAGAAGTCTCTTCTATTGGATACTTTGATAAGAGTAAAAATATATTTCGCACTTTTTCATTGTTCGATGGTGGACAATGGCAGACTGCAACAAATCACTATTGGAATGCAGCACACAAGACATATAACCTAAAGACTGATAAAAACATAGACATATTTGATTCCAAACACAGAGAAGCATTCTGTGGTAAGATTATGGGATTGTCTGCCTATGGGTCTTGGGAAAATTACGATTGGAAGAGATATAAAGTATTGAACAAAGATACTGTTCCAACATTGTTATTTGATAATTCTTATGATTATATTTGTTGGGACATATCTGCAGATGATATGGCTGCTATCACTCAAAAGAATACTGAAGAAGGTGTCTTGGAGTTGGTAACCGAGTTGAGAAAAGAATACCTTGATGAATACACTTGCTTTGCTGGTGGACTATTCCTCAACATTCTCACAAATACAAGAATCAAAAACAGTGGTATATTCAAGGACATTTATATTCCACCATTCCCAAGTGATTGTGGATTACACTTTGGTGCTGCTTGTTATGGTCTATTCAAACACAATGAGACCATTACACTCCCTGATAATGTTGCTTTACTTGGTAGGGAATATAGTGAGGAAGAGATATTTGAGGAAGTCAAAGACCTTAAGTATCAGAAGTATGATGACTTCACTCAACTTTGTAGAGACACTTCACAACTATTGTATGATAATAAAATCATTGGGTGGTTCCAAGGTCGGTCAGAGCACGGACCAAGGGCACTTGGGTCTCGCTCTATTCTTATGAATCCAGCAAAGAGAGAGCACAAGGATATTATCAATGAGCGTATCAAGCACAGAGAATATTGGAGACCTTTTGCTGGTATTATTTTGGATGAATATCTGGAAGAATACTTTGAGGACAACATTGAGAATCCTTATATGATTTACTCTCAAACAGTAAGACCCGAAAAGAAACAAGAACTTGATGCAATTATTCACGAAGACGACTCTTGTAGAATACAAACAGTCAACGATAAGATGAATGATAAGGTTTCTTGTTTATTGAGGGAGTATCACTCTGTATCGGGCACTCCTGTCTTATTGAATACTTCATTCAACGACAACGGACAACCGATTGTAGAGACTCCCAGAGATGCCGTTGAGGGATTTATGAATTTAGATATTGATTATCTTGCAATTGGAAATTATTTGATATATAAAGAAGGAGTTAATTAGTTTTGATGAAAACAAAGTATATTGATTACATTGGAATGTATGAGAATGTATATCCTGATGGATTCTGTGAACACATGATTGCGGAATTTGAGAGGTTAATGACTTCTGGTAGTTGTGGAACTAGACAGAATCAAGAGGATTCTCCTAAAACAGAAAAGGAAGATTATAATTACTTCTTTAATTGTGGAAATCATAATCCAGCACCATTTGCTGGTCAAGATTCAATGGGTATTTTTTGGAATGGGTTACAAAGATGTTTTGATGAATATTCTTCTAAGTTTGATATTTTAAAGGATTGCAATCTCCGTTGCACTTCTGTAAAAATGCAGAGGACTGATCCTGGAGCAGGATACCATGTATGGCACGCAGAGCAAGGAAGTGGAGAAAGTGCAAATCGTGGAGTTGTATATGCTTTGTATCTTAATTCTTTAGACCATGATGCTGCTGGAGAAACCGAATATTTGTACCAAAGATTAAGAATACCTCCAAAAGAAAATTGTATGGTTCTTTGGCCAGCGGCATTTACTCATACGCATAGAGGTAATGTTGTGCATGGAGATAGGTCTAAATATATTATAACAGGCTGGTTTTATTACGATTAGTAAATATGGCTTTCGGAGTTTCGGGAAGAGCATTAAAAGCAGCAGCGGTAAGAGGATCAGGTGCACTTAATCCTGACCCAAACTTATCTGGTGGTGGTGCTTGTACCTTTAATTCTCCTGGTAATTTTAGAGTTCCGTCAAGGGTCACAAGAATTACTATAAGAGGTCTTGGTGGAGCAGGAAATCCTGGAAACGAAGGTTCAGGTGGAGATGGAGGTGCTGGAGGGACAGGAAACCCAGGAACGGGAGAGGCATTTGCAGAGAGATTTTGCTGTACTGGAAATCCTGGTGCTACTGGTGCTACCGGATGTACAGGTCAAAAGGGATATACTGGATGTACAGGTCAAAAGGGATATACTGGAAATCAGGGATTATCTGGTGCTCAGGGTTGTACAGGAAATAGTGGTCAAAAGGGATATAAGGGATGTCCTGGCGGCACTGGTGCTCAGGGTTGTCCAGGAAATCCTGGTCAAGGTGGAGGCGGCGGAGGCGGCGGCGGAGCAAATTGGAACCCTGGTAAATCAGCTCCACAAAAAAGAAATGCTTATGGTGGTGCCTCAAATAACTACGCACCCGGTGGTAATGGTGGCTACGCAGGTAACTCTTCAAATAGTGCTCCAAGTGTCAATTCTGGTGGTGCTGGGAACTCTGGACAGTCGGGTAACCAAGGTTATGCTGGCAACCAAGGATATAATGGTTCTCCTAGACCTGCTGGAGCTTCTGGAAATCAAGGGACTAAAGGAACCTGTGGTTCTCCTAGACCTGCTGGAGCTTCTGGTGCTGCAGGGGCTAAAGGGCAAAAAGGTTCTACTGGAAGTGCAGGAAACGCTGGAGCTGATGGAACTGCACCAGCCAACAATAGTGGTGAATCATTAGGAAAAACAGATGGAAATCCTGTTGCTGGTAGTGCTGGTGCAGCAGGATGTTCTGGTACTGCTGGAAATGTTGGAGATATTACTTCTGCCTTTGGTGTTGTATTTCCTGGAGGATTGGGTGGTGCTGCTGGTGTTGGTGCTGGTGGTTGTACTGGATGTATTGGGGCTGGTGGAGTTGGAAATGATGGTACTTTAGGTACTGGTGGAAATGCAAACGCTGGAACAGGTGGTGCTGGCGGAGCTGGTGGCGCTGGTGGTTGTGGTGGAAATGGAGGTGCTGGAGGCGCTGGAGGTGCAGGCGGTGCTGGTGGGCAAGGTGGAAACGGCGGCGCCGGTGGATCTGGTGGTTATGGGGGAAATGGGGGTTGGGGCGGCGCCGGCGGCGCCGGCGGCTACGGCGGGAATTCTGGTCAAGGCGGCGGCGGGGGTCAAGCCTCTTGCGCACCAGGATTCAGACCAAACTTTAGAAGTGGTGGTTATGGTGGAGGTTCTGGTTATGCTGGTGGCGGAGGTGGACAGGGTGGATATAGACCTTGGAACCAATATTATTCTTATGGTGGTGGCGGCGGATACATCCCAATTGCCAAAGGGCGGGGATGTGGTGGAGGACCTGGTGGAGGATATAATGGGACTTCGAACCCACACCCTAAAGCAGGTGCAGGTGGCGGCGGCGGTGCTGGACAATGGGGCGGTAGTGGACAAGGAGGCTCCGGTGGAGGACCTGGAAATTGTGGTGGAACAGGTGGAAATGGAGGCGCTGGAAATCCTGGAGCTTCAGGGTGTCCTGGAGCAGCAGGTTCTAATGGTCAAGCAGGAAACGCTGGAGATGATGGTTCTGCAGGTAATGCTGGTTCAGCAGGTAATGCTGGAGGTAACAATGCAGACCTTGTACAACCAACACCAGGAAATCCAGCTGCTGGATGTGTAGGTGCGGCTGGTGATGCTGGAACACCTGCACCAGGTTGTGTTGGGGGATCTGCTACCACAGACCAATCAATTTCTGTACTTGTAACACCTGGAGAAACATATCCTATTACAGTTGCTTCTGGTGGATTTGTAACCGTTGCATGGTGTAAACAGTAATAAATAAAAAAAGCAATTGATTAATTTTTATGCCTAGGAAGAAATCAACTGAAATGAGAGACAAAATTCATTCCTTTCATGAAGAGAATGAAATGCATAATCTTACGGATAATACTAGATATAGAGCAAGATCCGTTACTGTTGGAAGTGCTTATAATGGAATGATTGAAATAGGTCTGAGAAATGAATTTTATCATTTGTGGACTATTATGCAGCCAGTAGAAGCTGTTGAGCTTATGGAACAAATTGCTGCTGCTTGTGGTATTGAAGTTGCTATGAGACCAAAGCAAAACTTTACCTCATGGAGAGAATGGGACACAACTGAAAAAGTCTTTGTAAAGGGATCAAATCCAGAGCAATTGGAAGGTCATCAGCAATTAAAAATGCTCAATGAAGCAAGAAAGGATATTGATACTGAGCTTCAGATTCAAAGACTTGAATTAGAAAAATTGAAAGAGATTAAAAAGATTAAAGATGATATGAAAAAAATTAAATCTCAAATGGATGATATTGAAGAAGAAAAAACTAAATTAATCGAAGGTGGACAAGATGATGATATTGAGACTGATGTAAATGAACAATGAATTATATGTTTGGGTTGATAAAAGTAAAAATTTAATTATTACTTTACCCGATCTTCTTCCAATCAATTGGAAGAATTATAATGGATTAGATTTATTAGATGATGAAAAATTAAATGAATTAGGATGGTATGATATTAATAACGAAAAGTTATTAGATTACGATTATACTGACGAATGGTTGTCTTTATTTAAGAGACAACTTTTTGATGAAGTATCTGATCAGAGATGGAAAGCACAAACAAGAACTGTGCTTTATAGAAACAATATCTACGATTTAGATCAAGGAAGTGTTAATGCACTCTATCAGAAAAGGATGATTGTTCAGAATGATCCTTCTGTTACTTTCTATTGGAAAACTAGAGGTAATATGATAGAATTAACAGCATCTGACTTAATTGATTTAACCACATCTATCGATACTTATATTCAAGAATGCTTTAATCAAGAAAAGAATTTTATTGATAATGTATCTTCACTCAATACACTAAAAGATTTATTACAAGTTAATTTAAATATTAATTGGCCATCTACTACATTAAAATAAAATGATTTCTGATTATTTGAGATCTTATAATAGCCTTGATGATATTCCATCTAGAAAACCAAATTTTACAGAAGATAGTCCAGAGCAATACTGGTATTTGAAATCTCATGAATATTATCCATATGCATGGCACGATGGTATTTTTAATGAGGAGGAAATTGATTCAATTGCTCAGGTTGGTAAATCTCTAGAGATTGAAAGGGGAAATGGTGAAGATCCAAATGTAATGGAATATAGAAGATCACATGTTTCATGGATACCTGCTAATCAAGCCAATAGTTGGTTGTATCAAAGAATGTCTTTTTATGTTAATGATATGAATCAAAGATTCTTTCAGTTTGATTTAGATAGAATTGAAAGAATGCAATTTACTCATTATGAATCTAAAGAAAATGGTACTTATGATAAACATATAGATCCAATAACATGGAGTCTTCCACATAATAGAAAGTTGAGCGTGGTTGTTCAACTGACGGATCCAAAAGAATATGAAGGTGGTGAGTTGATTCTTTATAATGGAAGAGATGGAATTCGTATTGAAAAGAAAAAAGGATTAGCTATATTTTTTCCTTCCTATACTTTACATGAATGTACTCCAGTCACCAAAGGAGAAAGATCATCTTTAGTTGCTTGGATTCATGGTCCACCATTTAAGTGATTATTATGACTTTTATAGAAAACGGATATCAAATAGTTAGAAATTTTATTGATAAAGATTTTTGTCTCTTTATTCAAGATTATTTTTATTTGAGAATTAAAGCAGGTCATGCCGATATAAATGATAAGCAAGCTTCCTTTGCATATTCATTTTATTCAGATCCTCTGATTGAAACAATATTAGAAGGTTCTTGTGAAGCATTGAGTGAGATATCGGGATTTAAATTACTACCAACATACACTTATACTAGACTTTATGGTACAGGTGATGAATTAGTAAAACATAGAGACAGAGAGTCTTGTGAAATATCAGCAACTCTTTCTCTTGGAATTCCTGATGGAGAAGAAGTAAATCCAATTTATTTTAGTAGAAATGAAGATGGAAGTGATGCGAAAAAAATTATATTGAATCCTGGAGACCTTTGTTTGTACAGAGGTTGTGAATTGTATCATTGGAGACCACCATTTACACAGAAGTGGTATCTTCAAGCATTTCTCCATTATGTAGATTCTAATGGTCCATATAAGGATAATATTTACGATAATAGACCCTATCTTGGAGTTGTGAGATGAATATATTTTCTGAATTTATATTTCCGAAACAGATTGTTGTTTGTTATGATGATGAATATCCAACTTACAAAAATTGTTTAATAGATTTTTGTTATGATAAATTTGATAAAGATCCAGAAGGGGCATACTTTTCAAATGTAAAAGGATGGCAGTCTCATCCACAGTTTGGTGGTAATTTTTATGACTTTGATTTTTTTTCTAATAGATTAAAGTACATGATAGACAGATGTGTCTATGAGCAACTAGAAATAGAAAAAAAATATAAAGCAAAGTTGGACAGATGGTGGATTAATATTTCTAAGAAAGGTTCTTATAATACTCGACATACACATCCATTCTGCCACTATAGTGGAATTTTTTATGTAAAATCAGAATATCCTTGTGGTGCAGTAAATTTTAGACAAAATAGTATTAACGATGTCTTAGATAATTACTTTAGATCTGAAAATATTGTTCAAAGATATTTGATGAATGAATGTTTATCATATCAACCGGAGGAGGGAAAAATGTTATTATTCCCATCAAATGTGGCTCATGATGTCTCAATAAATAACTTTGATACAGACAGAATTTCAATATCATTTGATTTGTTATTTGTTCCAAACTGACTTATATGTATGAATTTTCCTGCGCTATGTATTGATAATTTTTATAATAATCCGGATGAAGTTAGAGACTTTGCTTTATCTCTGGAGTTTAAAAAACAACCTGGAAACTATCCTGGAGAGAGAAGTAATTGTCTCCATGAAGTTAATCGAGAATTTTTTAATGTTTTTTGTGAAAAGTTATTTTCAATCTTTTACAATTATAATTCAGATTATATTGAATGGAATATTGATACATGCTTTCAAAAAATATATCCATATTCAGAAGATAGAAACAGTCCATTGAATAGTGGATGGTATCACAAAGATTCTGATAGTATTGCTGCTGGTGTTATATACTTAAATCCAAATTCAAATCTTGATGCAGGAACAACAATAGGAAAAGTTGAAAATTCTGAGATTGATTATGATGACTATTCGTATAGGAATAGATTGTATGCTGGAGAAGATATCAACAAACTTGAATATCAGAGAAAGATTTTAAATCATAACTCAAAGTTTAATAAGACATTGGAATTTAAGAATGTCTATAATAGATTGATATTGTATGATACGGCATATTGGCATAAGGAAACTAACTTTCTTGCTAATGATTATGAGCCTAGATTGACCCAAATATTTTTTATTGATAGATTAGAAGCATCAAGTGGTACTCCTATTAATAGAGTAAAAAATTCTTGTATTTAAATTATGACTTTAACTGCACTATTTCCAATAATCATGTATGATACTATTTTGGATGTTCCAGAGGATGTCCAAAAAACTATGATTGGATATTTTGAGGATTTTTATGCTAGGGTGAAAGATAAAGCCAAACCACCAAACATTACTGGAGATTATTGGGGTGAATCTTATATATCAAATTATCCAGAATTCTCTTGGTTGAATGAGCAACTATCCTTACATATTAAAAAATATCTAGAAGGTATTAAAGTAGATCATAGCGAATTATCAATATTTGTACAAAAATCTTGGCCTGTTATTTGCTCATCGGGTGGTGGTGAAGTATGGAGACATTTTCATAAAAATTCCTGCATCAGTGCCGTATTCTATCTTCAGGTAGATGACACTAATGATAGTGGTAGTTTAATTTTTTATCCACCATCAAATTACACTCATTTATCAATACCAGTATCGTATAATGTAGAAGATTTTTATTATTCAAAACAAAAACCATTCAACCATAAACTTATTATTTTTCCATCATCATTGGAACATGAGGTTAAACAATATACTGGTAATGTAAATCGATATTCTATTTCTTTTGATATTACAATAGTTACAAATAATCTACATCATAACGAAAATCATATTACTAATCCCGGTCTTTGGACCCTGATATAACTACGCTTTTTTTACTTTACATCCTTGATTAAAAATTGGAATTGGTTGAGGAGTCAATGCACTTAATAGTGAACTGTGTGTATTGATTCCTGCTTTATTTTCAAGGTTGCAAGCAATTCCTTTTTTTATTTTTACTTTTTCATACTCTTCATAATTTTCTAATTCTAATAAAATTCCCGTACTGTTGTTAAAATATCTTATTTGTTTTTTAAATTGTATTGTTGTAATTGCACTTGATGGAGAACAAAACGCTAGTAATGATAATATAATTAAAAAATATCTCATTTTTTTATGAATAGTTAAATTTAACATAATCCTCCTCATAATATTTTTTAATATGCTTCTTCACAATAGGATCAAAATTATCAGAATATTTTATATTTTTATTTATGTAATGGTGTTCATCATTATCCAATAGATAATCAATATTGTAATTATTTAAATGTAAATGATAGTTTGAATTAATCCATTCTACAAAGTTTTCATTTATACCATCTTCCATTTTATAAATTTTTGTTTTATCAGAAATAAAACTACATTGTGGTTCAAATGAATTGCATTTATACAATATACCATCTCTTTCATTGTCTATAAACTTAAACAACCAATTTTCATCTTTTGTTACTTCATATATTTCATCAGGATATTTTCTTCCAGAAATAATCAAATTCATAATTGATATAAATTTTTCGTATGGATCTCTGACTACAGTAAAATGATTATCACATTCTTCAACACCTTCCAGAATATTGTATAGTGGATACTCTAAATGTGGTATTTCTTTTCCTCTATACAACTTACTATAATCCCAGTGAAAACAATCAAAACTATTTTCTATAAAGAGATTTCTAATATATCTTCCCGATGTTCTTGGTATGTGTATATGAAATATTTCAATACTATCATTGCAATATAGCATTAGTGTATAAATTACAATATAATATATTTATTTTACATATGAAAACTTTTTTGATTAATTTGAAGAGAAGAAAAGATAGACTTAAAAAATTCAATGAAACAAATCAAATTAAGTATGAAGTTTTTGAGGCAACTGATGGAGCAGAGATTGATTATAAATCACTAAAAGAAAAATGGTTTGATACTGATAAAGATTGGATAGATCCCCTCCTTAATACACACCTAACTCAAGGAGAAATTGGTTGCTTCTTATCACACTATCGTCTTTGGATTAAGTGTCTTGAGATAAATGAACCAATACTCATTCTTGAAGATGATGCTATTATTAGTGATAGATTTTCTTTAACTGAGATAGAAGAAGTATTTAAGAAAGAATACAACTTACTGTATCTTGGTTGGAAGGAGATGGAAGAATCTAAACCAATTGATGAAAAATTTGTGATACCATCGTATCCATATTGGGGTCTTGCTTATGCGATTACACCAGAGGCAGCAAGTATTCTTGTAAACAAAGAAATAAGGAATAGTATTATTCCAGTAGATGAGTATCTACCAAGAATGATGAAAGACCTTCGTCCTTGTGCTTATAAGGATAATGTTGTTACTCCATATGATAGGTCTGAAGGAGGTACTGATATTCATCCAACTGATAGATATAAATTTTTTCTAGATTTTACAACACATGCGATAACAGTCGGTAGTGATGATGAGAAGTGTGAGAAGCTTCATCATTCAGCATCTAAGCATGGATTTAAATTCACAAACATTGGTAAAGATGTTGTGTGGAATGGTAGTGATATGACTGGTCCTGGCGGAGGGCAAAAGATTAATATATTGCGAGAGTATATCAAAGACTTACCAGATCACGATGTAGTATTATTTTGTGATGGGTATGATGTGTTTGTATCAAATGAACTTGAAGAAATTATTAGAAGATACTTAGAATTTAAATGCAAAGTATTATTTGCTGCTGAAAAGAATTGTTGGCCAAATGATTCATTAAGTTCTTTCTTTCCTGAAACAGATACTCCATATCGTTATTTAAATAGTGGATTGTTTATTGGTAGAGTTGATGAGATAAAGAAAATAATATCCAATGAAATTGAAGATTGTGGTGACGACCAACTCTATTATCAATTAGCATTCTTAAGTCAAGCATTTGATATTAAACTGGATTATGAATCTTATATTTTTCAGTGTAGTGATGAAAATGTAATGATACAAAAAGGTCAGCTGTATAATCCAATTACACTGTGCTATACTTGCCTTTACCATGGTAATGGTGGAGAGAGGGACAAAAAACACTTCGTTGACTTATACCACACATTAGAATATAATATTATAAATTATCATAAAGATTACTAATTTTATGAATTTTGCAGTTTATTCAAAGGACAACTGTCCCTATTGCTTTAAAGTCAAACAAGTATTAGAGTTGACCAATAGCAATTTTGTGGTGTATAATCTTGGTGAGGACTTTACCAAGGAAGAATTCTATGCCGAATTTGGAGAGGGTTCTACATTCCCACAGGTCATTTGTGATGAGAAAAAATTAGGAGGGTCAGTTGACACAATCAAATTCCTCAAAGAACAACAAGTCATCAAGTCCTAACATAAATAAAACACAAGACCACATAAACCGTGGCGTTGAATTCATTCTTAATGGAGGTAGAAGAAAGCAAACTCAACCGTTCCACATCATCTTTGAGAAGATGGTTTGCTTTCTGAATCGGGAAGTCACCATCTATTTTGAGTTTTCCTTCAAGTCAAGGAAGAGAAAAGTAGTTTCCCGAGGCAAAAGAAATGTTAGCAATTAGTTTAGTTTTTGGTTCTATCTTGACCATATTATTTCTTATTGTGGGACTTATAGGTGGTTGGGTAGCAAGAGAATATATGATGAACTATCGGGAGATTCCAAGACCTCACCCCGAAATGTTTGATGGACAAGGGAATCTTATCCCAGATGAGGTGATCGCATTTAACTTTGATAACTATTATGACTACGAAAGCAACGACGAAGACGACGACGAGTAAACCAAAAACTCCAAAGGCAAAAGCACCAGCAGTAATTCCAGATCTTCCTAGGAATCCTTTTGCCTTTGAAGTTCTGGATATTGTTTCTAAGCAAAGAACAAAAGCGAAGAAAATCGAAGCACTGAAGAAGTTTGAAGAAGTTTCCCTCAAAATGATTTTGCTGTGGAACTTTGACGAAAGCGTCATTAGTATGCTTCCTCCTGGAGATGTTCCTTATTCTCAGTATGATGAGCAGACCACTAGTAGTGGTACTTTCTCTACCAAACTGACTCAAGACATTCGTAATATGCACGAGACAGGTTCATTCTCTCTTGGAATCAGTGACCAACAAGGCAGAACCACCATTCGCCGTGAGTGTAAGAACTTTTATCACTTCGTAAAAGGTGGTAATGATGGTATGAATGGTATTCGTAGAGAGAGTATGTTTATCAACCTTCTTCAAGGTCTTCATCCACTTGAAGCAGAAATTATCTGTCTTGTAAAGGATAAGAAACTTGGAGAAAAGTATAAGTTGACGAAAGAAATTGTCGCTGAGGCTTATCCAGACATTAAGTGGGGAGGTCGCTCCTGATGGGGAAGGGTATTAATATCATTCATGTAAACTGTGACCCTTCTGCCGCACAAGATTCTTCTCTACCAAGAGATTCGTATCTTGTAACTTATGGCGACAACGATGAGCAAAAACATGATATCGTTCAAGGTCTTCAGTCTGATATCTTTGATCAGTATTGGGACAAGTATCGTGATTTTAGAGGAATGAAATGGACTGATGGGAAAGCCAACCCAAAGATGTGGGGATACCAAGCACCCGAAAAGAAAAAGAAAAAGTAATCTCCCAGGTAAAATTTTGTATCACATTTTACAAAACTTACTTGATAAATACTTGCATCAGGGGTATAATACCCTTACGTTCATCCTATGATTTTACCTCTTTTCCTAGCACTGTCCCAACCAGAACCAAAGATGCTTCTCACTTGTGAGCAGTTTGAATGGTTATCTGAAAGGACAATGAGAACCGAATCTCTTTCCGTATGGAAGAAGATTGAGTTCATTGCTAGATATGCAGACGGGACTGAT
>Ga0181590_10002415_pt1 | contig 15734 bp, 15 predicted proteins | sample 071ome_34_FD_132446 | JGI IMG/M metagenome (GOLD analysis project Ga0181590, IMG submission 132446) | Coastal salt marsh microbial communities from the Groves Creek Marsh, Skidaway Island, Georgia - 071411BT metaG (megahit assembly) | ecosystem: Environmental > Aquatic > Marine > Intertidal...
CGCCCTGATTTGGCAATGCCGTCGTGATCCATCTGCTGGGCTGCCCGTTGCGCCAGCTCGGCCCAGAGCGCCTGCATGCGCGCGCCGTCAAAGGGTGAACTTAAGATATCGACTTGCTCATGAATGTGCAGCACGTCGGCGGTGGCCGCGCCAAAAGCGCACCAGGTGGAGGCCACGCGGTTCAGCGGCACCACCACTTGCTTAACCTCCAACTCGCGGGCAAAGACGCCAGCGTGCACCGGCCCTGCCCCACCGAACGCAAACACCGTGAAGTCGCGCGGGTCGTAGCCTTTTTCAACCGTGGTTTTACGAATGATGTCGGCCATCTTGAACTCGGCAATCTTGGCAATGCCTGCGGCTGTAGGCAACAAACCCATACCGAGCTGGTCGGCCACCGCTTGAACGGCGGCCACCGACTTGGCTTTGTCCAGGCGCATGCGTCCACCCAAAAAATTGTCTGGGTCCAAGTAACCCAACACCACGTCGGCGTCGGTCACAGTGGGCACGGTGTTGCCCTTGCCATAGCAGGCTGGCCCGGGGTCGGCACCGGCCGACTCGGGCCCTACACGCAGCGTACGCAAGGTGGCATCAACCACCGCCAATGAGCCGCCGCCCGAACCAATCGCTTGAATATCGACTTTGGGAATGAAGTATTCGTACTGCGCCACGTTGGCCATGAAGCTGTACGCCGGCACGCCGTCGCGCACCACCCCCACGTCAAATGAGGTGCCCCCCATGTCGGTGGTGATGATGTGTTCGCACCCCATGCGCTTACCCAAAAATTCCGACCCTGTAACGCCCGAGACGGGGCCAGAGTCGAGCGTAAGCAAGGGCGCCTCAATGGCGCGCTGCACGGAAATGGAGCCGCCCCCGCACTGGGTGATTTGCAGTGGCCGGGTGTAACCCGCCTCGCGCAGTCGCTCGTCCAGGGCGCGCAGGTAGCGTGACGTCACCGGCCCAATATAGGCGTTCAGGGCGGTGGCGGTCATGCGCTCGTACTCGCCCCACTTGGGCGCCAAATCGACCGAGCAACTGACGAACGCCGCGGGCGCTTTGGCTCGGATGCGCTGCGCCACCTGGTGCTCGTGCTCGGGGTGTTTGAACGACCACAACAGGCACACGGCAAAGGCTTCAACACCCAGCGCCAACAACTCGTCAATGGCTTGGTCAACCTGCTGTTGGTTCAACGGCACCACCACCTCGCCAAAGCAGTCGACCCGTTCCGACACGCCCCGAATCAGCCGCTTGGGGACGATGGGGTCGGGCTTTTGACTTTCCGGAAAGTGCACCACTTGGTTGAGGTTACGTGAGGTAACGCCGCGTGAACCACGCATGATGTGGATCGCGTCCTCATGGCCCAAGGTGGTAATCAAGCCCACTTTGGCGCCGCGGCGCTGGATCAGGGCGTTGGTTCCTACGGTGGTGCCGTGCGTGAGCATGCGGATGCTGGCACAAAAGCTTGGCATGTCCAACCCCAGGCGTTGCGCCGCCACCTCCATGGCGCCCAACATGCCGTTGGCAAAATGCGGTGGCGTGGAGGGCGACTTGGCTGCGGTCAATTGACCGCGTTCGTCGATCACCACGCAGTCGGTGAAAGTCCCGCCAATGTCAACCCCTACGTGATACTTTGCCATTGCAAGTTCCTCCTGTGCTCAATGCGGGTGCACCCCTGTGCCTTGCACATGGGCCACGCCAGGTATTTCAACGGCTGTGTCAGCCAATAGGTGTCGCGGCTGTGCGTAGTGCAGCGCCCAGTGCGCCATGTCCTGGCCTTGGTGGGCCACCACTGCCCCCAGGCGTTGGCCCTGCTCCACCGCGCGCTGGCCAACCGCCACGCGGGCTTGGCTGTACTCGGCCAATGCCACCGGTATCTCGGCGTGGCATTGCAAAGCCTCGGCCAGTGCCAAGGCGTCGCCCACCGCTTTGGTGACCCCTTGGCCAACATGCGGCCGCGCGACAAACGCGGCGTCACCCAGCAGTGCCACCCGCCCATGGTTCATGCGCGGGGTGGTGGCGTCAACAATAACCTGCAGCAGCAGTTGCGGGGCACGCTCCAGCACCTCGGCCCAGCACGGATGCCAGCACCTGGCGGCGTCGGCCACCGCGGCCTGTGCCCATGAGGGCAACAGCTGATGCGGGGCAATGCCATGCGGGTGGCAGGTGCCGGTGGCATCGGTGAGCATGGCGTCGCGTTGGGCGTTGCTGGTGGCGCGATACCACACCACATTGACGTGGGTGGTGCGCTGCGCGCCCCAAACCGGGTAGGCCAAGATTTGTTCCCCTGGGGCTTGTGAGAACACAAAATGCTGACCCAGCATGGCCTGTGCCTGCGCACTTAGCTGATGCAAAGGCACCATGGCGCGCCAGGCCACGTAACCCGCGTAACGCGGCGCGGGGGCTTCGAACCAGCGTTGCCGCCACGGCGAGCGCAGTCCATTGGCCAGTACCACCAAATCCGCCGATAGGCTGCTCTCAGGCGCCTGCGGCTGGCCACCCCAGCGGCATTGAGCCGGCGTGTCGGCGTCGCCAGGCTCAAGCGCGTGGACCTTGGCACCCATGACGTAGTGGGCATCGGGTATGGCCTGACGCAGGCGCTGCCAAAGCCCCTGCCACGAGGTTTGCTCTTGCGGCCATTGGCTGCTGGCCACGGCGCTGCCACTGCGGTCTAAGAAAACTCGCTGGGGGACGCTTAAGCCCAAACCGTCTTGCACCGATAAGCCCAACCGCTGCAGCGCCACCCGCAGGCCATGGTGCGTCACGATACCCGCGCCTCGGCCACTGAGCGGCTCACTGGACTGCTCCAACACCGTGACCCGCCAACCGATTTGGCGCAGGGCGCAGGCCGCCGCCAAGCCCCCCATGGAACCGCCAACAATCAAAGCATGCGGCTGACTCACGCGCGCCCCCTGCCTACAATGCCATCCTGTGAATCAGACCCCATCCCGTGCGCGTCAACGGCTGAGCCCCGAGATGCGGCGTCAACAAATTTTGGACTCCGCCATTGCCTGCTTTGCCGAGCACGGTTTTGGCGTGCGCACGCGCGAGCTGACCAAGCGCATCGGTGTGTCGCAGCCTTTGCTGTATCGCTATTTCCCGTCCAAAGACGCAGTGATTGAAGCGGTGATTGAGGCCGTGTTTCTTGGCCCCTTGCGCACCGACTGGGCGGCCGAGTTGGGCAACCGCGACCTGCCATTGGCGCAGCGCCTGCAAACCTTCTACCAGCGCTACGCCGAGGCCACCTACCGCCCGGAATGGATACGGCTTTACATGTACGCCGGGTTGGCCAACATGCCACTGAACCGCGACTATTTGGCGCTGGTGCGGGACCAGCTGCTGCAGCCCATGTGCCAAGAGTTTTACCATGCGTTCATTGGCATACCGCGCACCGAGCCGGCCGGCCCACGCGAGATTGAGCTGGCCTGGACGCTGCACGGCAGCATGTTTTATTGGGCGGTGCGCCGTAATATTTTTCAATTCAACCCGCAGGTGTCGTTTGCTCAACGCAGCGACGATGCCATTCATTTGTTTTTGCATGGCGCGCGCGACATCTATCCCACGCTGGTGGAGCCAGCGCTGGCCTCCAGCCATCGACCCCGCCAAAACAACAACGGCTCACCCTCGGCAACCCGATAGTCGGTTACCTGCGCGATGATCAACTCGTGGTCACCCACGCGTTGCGTTTGCACCACCTCACAATCCAACCGCGCCAGGCAATGCGCCAGCCCAGGGGCGGTCTCGGGCGCACCCAAGTTGATGCCCTCAAACTTATCGGCACCGGCCGTGGCAAAACGCGTGGCCATGGCCGCCTGGCCCGCCTCCAGCACGTGAATTCTGTGCCTGCGTCCAACGCCAAAGATTGGCTTATGCGGCGAATGTTCTTGAATCGACCACAGCACCAGGGCGGGTTCGAGCGACACCGAGGTGAAGCTGTTGACCGTTAAACCAACCGGGGCTTGGTCATCGGTGTAAGCGGTTACTATCGTTACACCGGTTGCAAAATGGCCAAAAACATCACGTAACGTGCGACGTTCTAGGGTGGAGGTGGATGGAGCGGTCATGGATGGGGGCAACGCCGGATTGTGTCCGACCAGTGTTTTATTGATAATAAGATAAATAAGGCGAATCTTCAATCGCCATTTTCACTCACACAGGAGCGTGACGCGATGGAACTGGGAACCTTCATGATGCCTTTGCACCCGCCGGGCAGGGTACCAAGCGAGACCTTACAAGAGGACCGCGAAGCCATTTTGCTCGCGGATCGACTGGGCTACCGTGAGGCTTACGTTGGCGAACACGTGACCGATTTGGCCGAAAACGTGACCTCTTGCCTGATTTTTTTGGCCAGCGTGGCGGCACAAACCAAGCAAATCAAACTGGGCTCGGGCACGCTGAACATGCCCAACAACCACCCCGCAGCGATTGCCGCCAACGTGGCCATGCTGGATCACATGTTGCAAGGGCGCTTCATCATGGGTATCAGCCCCGGTGGCTTGATGTCCGACGCTGAGGTTTTTGGCAACTTTGGCAAAGACCGACTGGAGATGTTCGTCGAGGCCATAGATATGGTGCTTGACATATGGGCAGGCGAGGCGCCCTACAACCTCAAGGGCAAATACTTCGAGGTCAGCACCGAGCGCACCATGATTGCGGAAATTGGGCAAGGCATCATCCTCAAGCCGTATCAGTCCCCACGGCCGCCGATTGTGGTCACCGCGGTGGCGCCGTTTTCTAAGGGCGTAACGGCAGCGGCGGCACGCGGTTGGATGCCGATTTCGGCCAACTTTTTGTTGCCGCAATGGGTGCGCACGCACTGGGACAGTTACGTGCAAGGCTGTGCCCAAGCCCAGCGCCCACCTCAGGTGAGCGAGTGGCGGGTGGCCAAAAGCATTTTTGTGACCAAAGACGACGACCAACTCGCCAAGCGCTACGCGCACGAAGCGGGTGGGCCTTACCACTTCTACTTCAAACAACTGACGCGCAAACTGGTGGGCTTTGCGGGGCGATCGAATCTGTTTAAGCTGGATCAAAACGAGCCCGACGAATCGGTCTCTGCCGATACCGTAACCCCCAAGCTGGTGTTGGCTGGCTCAGTCAACAGCGTGGTGGACCAGATTTTGGCGTTTCGAGAGCAAGTGGGTGACTTTGGTACCTTGCTCTACGCCTGCCACGACTGGCAAGACCCGGCACTGGGCCGACGCTCCATGGAGTTGATGGCCGAAGAGGTGATGCCACGCGTCAATGCCGCCATTGGCAGCAGCCAACCGGCTGCGGAGGTTGCACCTGCGGCTTAAACCGCAGCCGCCGGCGCGGGCACCTGGGCTGCATACCAGTCGGCAATGGCCACGCCGGGCACGCAGCGCGCTTGCGGCGTGTGCAACACCGCGTCGAGTAACTGCTCAAACGCGCCGATGCGGTGCGGCACGCCAGTAATGTATGGATGCACGCTGATGGCCATGACTCGGGGTTGTTGCAGCGACTCTTGGGCCAACCGCTCCAACTGCTTGCGCCCGCGATGCAACAACTCGTCGCCGGTATGGTGCTGAATGGCCATTAAGGGAATGTCGTTGATCTCCACCGTGTAGGGCACCGACAATACGGGGCGCGGCGCGGCGTGCAACCACGTGGGCAAGTCGTCCAACACCCAATCGGCCACGTAATCCACCCCTGCGGCCGACAAAACATCAAGCGTGGTGTCGGTTTCGGTCAGCCCTGGGCTTTCCCAGCCGCGCGGCGCCGCCCCCGTGAAGCGCCGAATGGTCTCCATGGTTTGCGCGACCGCTTCGGCCTGATCCGCGACATGGTGCGTAGGGCCTTGCACCAAGCCATGTCCCATGAACTCCCAACCGGCCTTAAGGGCCGCCTCTGCGACACGCGGATAGGTGTCGCAAACCCGCCCGTTGATGGCCAGGGTCGGCACCATGCCTCGCGTTGACAAGGCCTGATGCAAACGCCAAAAACCCGACCGCATGCCATACTCGTGCCAAGCCCAATTGGGCAAGTCAGGCTGCAGCGGCTGCCCCATGGGTGGGCTTAGCACCGTCCGCGGCATCGGCCCGTCGATGCGCCAGTGCTCCACATTCACAATCACCCACACCAGCAAACGCGCGCCATCAAGCCCCTGCAACACCGGGCGATCCGGCAGGGCTTGGTAGGGTGCGCGGTCGGTTAGGTGCATGGGTTGCGCCGGGTCGGTGGGTTAAGCCTCGTCTTGTACGGTGTTGCGCAACACGCCCAAGCCTTGCACCTCCACCTCAACCACATCGCCGGCTTTCATAAAGATGGCGGGCTTGCGGGCAAAGCCCACACCCGCCGGCGTACCGGAGATGATGACGTCGCCCGGCTGCAAGGCAAACACCTCGGAGCACGTGGCCACCAAGGTAGGTACCTTAAAAATCATGTCGCGGGTGTTGGCATCTTGCAGCGTCTGCCCGTTGAGCCGGGTTTGCAGCTGCAGCCCCTCGGCCCCGGCTGGCAGCGCGTCGGCGGTGACCAACGTGGGGCCGAAGCTACCGGTGGCATCGACGTTTTTGCCCATCATCCACTGGGTCGACTTGAACTGGTAATCGCGAATGGAGCCATCGTTGAACAGTGAATAACCCGCCACGTGCTTGAGTGCATCCTCGGGCTTGATGTAGCGACCGGCGGTGCCAATGACCACGGCGATTTCACCCTCGTAGTCGAACTGCTCGGAGATGCGCGGACGGATCAGAGGCCTGTCGTGCGCCACCCAAGATGACGGGAAGCGGTGGAACAACACCGGGTAGGTGGGCGCGTCTTTGTAGGGCGACTCCGCGGCGTGATCGGCGTAGTTCAACCCCACGGCGATGGCCTTGCTGGGATTGAGCACAGGTGGCAGCCACTTGATGTTGGCCATGGGCACCGCTGCGGTAAGGGCGTCCCAGTCTGCTTGAATGGCATCGATCAGCGCCTGGCCGCTGCGCAGCAACTCGTCCACACTGGCGGGGTAGCCGCGGGCGGTTAAATCCACCACCGCGTCGTCTTTGATCACGCCCAGCCGGGTGGCGCCGTCTTCGCCGATGAAATTAAGTAAGTGCATGGCCGTTAACTCCTATGGGTTGTTTGTTTGGGGTGACGCCCCCGGTACCAAGCAAGACGTCAGTCTACCCCGAGGCGACGCGTCTCGGTGGTTATGCGGTCACTGGCCCTTGGCGATGTGTTTACCATCGGCTACGATGATTGGGCATCTTGCATGAACATGCACACTTTGGTGTGCAGTAATGAATCAAACCCTGGGGAAACAAACCATGACCCGCCGATTTGTTGATTTGTCGATCTTTTTGGAAAACGACGTGTTGAGTGATCCGCCGGCTTTCAAACCCAACATCGACTATTTCACCCACGAGCAAACTTACGAACAAATTGCACCGTTTTTCCCTGGCCTAAAAAAAGAAGACCTGCCCGACGGCGAAGGCTGGGCGGTGGAAATGGTGCAGCTGTGCACCCACAACGGCACCCACTTGGACGCGCCGTATCACTTTCATAGCACCATGGACAAAGCGCTGGGCGACAAAAAACCCGCCATCGCCATCGACGAGGTGCCGTTGGAGTGGTGCTTTCAGCCGGGTGTGAAGCTGGATTTCACCGGCATGGCCGATGGCTACGTGGTCACCGCACAAGATGTGGCCAACGAACTCGAACGCATAGGCCACACCCTGTCGCCGCTGGAGATCGTGGTGGTCAACACCCGCGCCGGTTCGCGTTATGGCCAGCCCGACTACGTGAGCTCGGGTTGTGGCATGGGCTACGACGCCACCATGTACCTACTAGAGCGGGGCGTTCGCCTCACCGGCACCGACGCGTGGAGCTGGGACGCCCCGTTTGTACACACCGCGCAAAAATACGGCGCCACCGGCGACGCCTCGCTGATATGGGAGGGACACAAAGCGGGACGCGACATTGGCTACTGCCACCTTGAGAAGCTGCATAACTTGGAGTCGTTGCCCAGCAGCGGCTTTTATATCAGCTGCTTTCCACACAAAATTCGTGGCGCCTCGGCGGGCTGGACGCGCGCCGTGGCCATTTTTGACGACGCGTTGTTCGCCTAAACGCCGCTGGGCTCCAAGGGGTTAGAGTATTTGGCAGGCTTCGTCAAAGTCAAGCCGGCGGTTGCGTGCAAAGGTCTTGCTTGCGTCGGCGTAGCCTAGGTTGATCAAGAAGTTCGTTTGGTAGCGGCCGTCGGCAAAAAAGGCTTGATTCACTTTGCCTAAGTCAAAGCCACTCATAGGCCCGCAATCCAAACCTAAGGCGCGCGCGGCCATCATGAAGTAAGCCCCACCCAAGGTGCCGTTGCGCGTCGCCGTGGCTTGGGCCATGGCGGGGTTGTTTTCAAAATTCGCCTGCGCGCCTTCGCCGTGCCAAATGGTTGGCATGTTTTCAAAGAATCGGGTGTCGGTGGCAACGATCACGGTAACCGGTGCGCTTTGCGTTTTGTCCACGTTACCCGGTAACAGCGCTGGCATGAGCTTGGCTTTGGCCTCGGGGGTGGTGAGGAACACGTAGCGTGTGGGCTGTGTGTTCATGGAGGTTGGGCCCATTTTGGCCAAATCGTAAACTTGGCGCAGCAAGTCGGCGTCCACTGGCTTGTCGGTAAAGCCATTGGCGGTGCGGGCTTGTAAAAAAATTCTGTCAAGTAAAGCGTCGTTCATGGCATGCTCAGGTAAGGAATTAAAAAATGGTTACGCCGTCGGCGGCACAAAGCCTACGCGCTGCGGCCATAAATTTTCAAAAGGGCGAATGGTAACCTCGCCGTAAATCCCCGCTTGCGTAAAGGGCTCATGCGTCAGCCATTGGCGGGCCGAGGCCAGCGAGTCGAAATCGATGACCAGCAAACTGCCCATTGCTCGTGTGGCGTCGTCGTTGTACAGCGGGCCGGCAAAGGCAATGGCATGCGCCTGTTGACCCAAGTAGGCTTTGTGCTGGGGTCGAATCTGTGCGCGCTTTTGGTCCATGCCCGGTGCATCCAGCATATAAAACATAAAAAGCATGGGTTACCTCTTACACTCGTTGTTGCCAACCATGATCGTGGTGCCATTTTATGAACCCGCCCTGCCCTGACCCAACCCACGGCCTCACCCTTGCCGACTTACAGCGTGACTACGCTCAGGGCACTCGAACACCAAGTCAGGTGTGGCAGACCTGCCAACAACGGATCGCCGCCGAGGACGGGCACTTGCGCAGTTTTCTTTATGTGGCCAACGACACCGCAAGCCAACAAGCGCAGGCCAGTACACGACGCTGGGCGCAGGGTCAGCCTTTGGGGCCGTTGGACGGCGTGCCGGTGGCACTCAAAGACAACATCGATGTGGCCGGCATGCCCTGCACCGCAGGCACCGAGGCGTGGCGGCACCGCGTACCAAGCGCCGATGCACCCTTGGTGCAGCAATTGCGCGCCGCTGGCGCCGTGCTGGTAGGCAAAACCAACATGGACGCGTGCGCCTTGGGTGGCAGCACCGACAACCCACACCACGGTCGCTGCGACAACCCGCGCCTGCCTGGACACTTGGTGGGCGGCTCCAGCGGTGGCACGGCCGCAGCTTTAGCCGCTGGCTTTTGTGCCATGGGTTTGGGTACCGACACATTGGGTTCGGTGCGTATCCCGGCGGCGTATGTCGGGTTGGTGGGCTTTAAGCCCTCGCACGGTGCGCTGGCCACCGAGGGGGTGATCCCGCTGTCGCGCGCGCTGGACGTGGTTGGCCCCTTGGCGCACGACGTGGACGATTTGATTGCGCTTGTGCAGATGCTAGGACCGCCACCCAGTGACACCGTGGCAGCGTTGGCCAAGCAAACACCGCGGCTGGGCGTGCTGCTGCCGCCTGGGTCGGCACTTGCGCCGCCGCTGCAGCGCGCTTGGCAGGCTTGGTGCGAGGCTTTGGCGCCAAGCACGCCGCTTGTCACCCCGCCGCCGGCGTGGCTTGACCAATGGCAAGCCGGCACGCTGCGGCGGCACGCGCTGCTGTTGGCCGAGAGCGACGGCTTGGCGTATTGGCAAAGCCAACTGGGCCATGAGCTGACCGGCCTTGACCCAACCACCCAGGCGATGTTGCGCTACCCCTTAAAGGCTGGCACCGAACGCCTTGGGCAAGCGCGGCAGGCGCTGGCGGCGGTGCGCGCGGCGGCAGTATTGTTGTGGCAACACGCCGACGTATGGTTGTTACCCACACTGAACCACACCGCCCCGCGTGCCGCAGAGGGCCCACCGGTGGATCAAGCCGATTGGTGCGCGTTGGCCAACGTGTTGGGCTGCCCGGCACTGGCCATGCCGGCCAACAGCCCTAACGGCCCGATCTCAGTGCAAGCGCTGGCGGCGCCGGGACACGACCACGCGCTGTTGCAATGGGGAAGATGGCTCGCTCAGCGGTGGCGCCAAGCCGCCGAGCGCGGGCATCAGTAAGACTTGGGCATGCCCAAGACGTGCTCGCCGATATACGACAAGATGAGGTTGGTTGAAATTGGCGCCACTTGGTACAGGCGTGTTTCGCGAAACTTGCGCTCAATGTCGTACTCGGCGGCAAAGCCAAAGCCACCATGGGTTTGCAAGCAGACATTGGCGGCCTCCCAGGAGGCATCGGCGGCCAGTAACTTGCTCATGTTGGCTTGCGCGCCGCAGGCTTGACCGGCGTCAAAGCGCTTGGCGGCGTCGTAACGCATCAAGCTGGCCGCTTCCACGTTGACATGCGCACGCGCAATGGGAAACTGAATGCCTTGGTTGTTGGCAATGGCGCGCCCAAACACCACCCGCTCATTGGCGTAGGCCGCGGCCTTGTCGACAAACCAATAGCCGTCGCCAATGCACTCGGCGGCGATCAGGATACGCTCGGCATTTAAGCCGTCCATGATGTAGCGCAAGCCCTTGCCTTCTTCGCCGATGCGGTTTTCTACCGGTATCTCCAAACCGTCGATAAAGATTTCGTTGGTTTCGTGATTCACCATGTTGCGGATCGGCCGCACCGTGATGGACTTGCCCACGGCCTCGCGCACATCCACCAAAAACACCGACAAGCCCTCGGTGCGCTTGGCCACTTGCTCCAGTGGTGTGGTGCGGGCCAGCAGCAACATGTAATCGGAGTGCTGCAAGCGTGAGGTCCACACCTTTTGACCATTGACCACGTAGTGGTCACCCTTGCGTACCGCGGTGGTACGAAGTTTGGTGGTATCGGAGCCGGTGGTCGGCTCGGTGACCGCCATGGACTGCATGCGTAACTCACCGGCGGCAATCTTGGGCAGCAACGCTTGCTTTTGGGCCTCGGATCCGTGGCGCACCACCGTGCCCATGACATACATTTGGCCATGGCACGCGCCCGAGTTACCCCCGGCACGGTTGATCTCTTCCATGATCACCGAGGCCTCGGTTAGGCTGAGTTCCGAGCCGCCATAAGCCTCAGGAATCAAGGCCGAGAGCCAGCCAGCGTCGGTGAGCGCCTGCACAAAGGCCTCGGGGTAGGCACGGGCGTCGTCCACCTCTTGCCAATAACGCGAGTCGAATTGAGACACCACGCTGCGCACCCCTTCGCGCAGCTCGGGGTAGGTTATGTCGGATTCAGTGGCTGACACAGTTTTCCTTGTTTGGTTCAGTATCGGGGGGTGGCGTAGGGCATGCCACCATCGACGTTGATGACGGTGCCCGACAAATATCCGCAAAGCGGTGAGGCACACAACACGGCAAGTTTAGCAATCTCGTCGGGCTCGATCAGTCGACCAAAAGCCAAGTTCTTGGTCAGTTCAAACCAGCGCTCAGGATCACCCAAACGCTGCTCGGCTTGAAACCGCATCAGGCTCTCCATGCGATCGCTGCGCGTAGGTGCGGGGTTGATACCAAAAATGCGCACACCATGTTGCACGCTGGCGCCACCCATGGCGCAAGTAAACGCCATGAGCGCGGCGTTGCCGGTGGAGCCACAAATGTAGTCGGCGCGCGGCGCGGCACCGGCTTGGCCAATGATGTTCAGTATCACGCCGCGCTGGCGTTGCTCCATGCCCGGCAAAAACACGCGCGTCATGTGGATGAAGCCAAAAACTTTAAGGTCCCAGGCACGGCGCCATGTGGCGTCGTCGACTTGTTGAATATCGCCGCCGGGAATGGCCCCGGCGTTGTTCACCAGCACGTCCACCTCACCCACTTGTTGCAGCAGCGCCTGCGGTGCGGCCGGATCAGACAAATCGGCCGCCACCACCTGCGGGCGTATGCCGGTGGCCTGCTCCATGCGCTGCGCGGCTTCGTCCAACGAGGCCTGGGTGCGCGAGACCAAAATCGGGTGCGCACCCTCTTGCGCAAAGGTCAGGGCGATTTGGTAGCCAATACCTTTTGAGCCACCCGTGACCAGCACCCGCTGGCCTTTGAGTTGTGTGTCCATGCGAACTCCGAGAAAGTTTAGGGAGCAGGTACTTGCGCGGCGTACCAATCGTAAATATCGCGGCCTTGCACAAAGCCCACCGCGTCTGAGGCCATGAGCGTGTCCAGCATGCGCTCAAACGACTCGAAGCGATGCGGCACCCCAATCAGGTGCGGATGCAGCCCAATGGCAAACACGCGTGGGGTGCGCTCGGATTCGCGCTCGAACAAACGCAGCGTGCGCACCGTACGCTCGAACATTTGCTCGGAGTCGTGCTTTTCAATGGCGTAGATGATGGAGTCGTTGACCTCAAGGTTGTAGGGTACGCTTAGCAGCGCCCCGTGTTTGGTCTGCATCCACTGTGGCACGTCGTCCACCACCCAATCGCACAGATACTGCACGCCCTGCGCCTTAAGAATGTCTGGGGTGTCATGCGTCTCACGCAAGCCGGGGCTAAGCCAACCGCGGGTGGGCTGCCCAGTAAAGCGCTGCAAAATGTCCAGCGACTGCTGCACCAGCGCGGCCTCATCGCCGGCGGTGTTTTGCGTTTTTTGGTGCACGCCGTGCCCAATGAATTCCCAACCGGCGTTGAGCATGGCCTCGGCGGCTTGCGGATAAGCCTCAATCACGCTGGCGTTGATGCTGGTGGAGGCGGTCAGCCCGCGCTCGGTGATAGCGCGCAACAGACGCGGCAAACCGGCGCGCATGCCGTAGTCGGCCCAGCTGAAGTTGGGCACATCGGGAATGGTCTCTTTGCCGTGCGGTGGCGTGATGATGGTGCGCGGCATGGCGGCATCGAACACCCAATGCTCCACATTCACCACCAAATGAACCAACACCCGACCCGCGGCCGCAGGCTTTAAGGCGGGGCCGCTGTCGGAGAAACGATAAGGTAGACGAGGATTGGCCACTGCAGCTCCCATTGGCTGACGCGCAAAGCGCCAAGTGTAGTCAGGGCCGGTGGTTGGGCCCGTCACCAAGGCGCACGCCCCCACGCCAAGGGTGGGCTATGCTGGCAGCTACTTTTTATTTATTCCGCATGAACCCCACCCCTGCTGCGGTTAATCCCGACACACTGTCCCGCGCTTTGCGGCTACTGGCCATGGCGGGGTTTGTCAGCATGTTTTCGATGCGTATTGGCGACCCCATGCTGCCGGTCTTTGTAAAAGATTTTCAAGTTTCCGTTGGCAGTGCGGCGCAGGTGTTGGGCGCGTTCGCGCTGGGCTATGGGCTGATGCAGTTGTTTGCCGGCGGCGTGGCCGACCGGGTTGGCAAGTACCGCGTGATTCACCTGGCCACCGTGGCCTGTGCGGTGGCCGCCGCGCTGTGCGCCGTGGCACCGTCGTTGCCGGCGCTGCTGGCCTCGCGCATGTTGGCCGGCTTTGCCGCGGGCGGGATTGTGCCCATGGTGTTGGCCTGGATTGGCGACCACGTTGCCCTGCGCGAGCGTCAAGCCACGCTGGCGCGGTTGATGAGCGCCACGGTATTGGGCGCGATGGCAGGCCAATGGCTGGGCGGGTTGATGATTGGCTGGGTCGGCTGGCGGGTAAGTTTTGCGCTGCTGGCACTGGGTTTTACCGCCATTGCCGCACTCTTGTTTTGGCGTGGCGTGGCGCTGCCCGAGCCCTTGGTGGCGCACGCGCCGGCCTGGCAAGCGGCCCGTGCGCACGTGCGCAGCATGATCAATTTGTGGCGACTGCCGCGCGCCCGCAGGGTGCTGGTGATTGGCGCCACCGAGGGCGCGCTCACCTACGGCGCCGCGGCTTTTTTACCCAGTCATCTCACGCACAACCTGAACTTAAGCGTGGGCAGCGCTGGGGCCATGGTGGCGTTGTTCAGCCTGGGTGGCCTCATTTATGCACGCAGCGCGCGGTGGGTGCTGCCGCGCGTGCCGGGCTCTACCCTCTTGTTGGCAGGCACCGCCATGCAGGTGCTGAGCTTTTTGGCTTTGGCCTGGCTGCCGGTGTGGTGGGCGCTGCCCCCGTTTTGTGTGGTCGGAGGGTATGGCTTGTTCATGGTGCACAACCAAATTCAGGTACAGGCCACCGAAATGTCGCCGCAACGCGGCCTAGGGGTGAGTTTGTTTGCGCTGTCGCTGTTTGGCGGCCAAGCCGTGAACGCCGCCGCGGGCGGACGCCTGATTGATCTCACCTCGGAGCGCATTCTGTTTTCGGTGGCCGCCGGTGGCGCGTTGTTGGTGCTGATGCTGCTGTGGCGACACCACGCGTTACCCGAGACCAACGGTGCGCATGGGTGACAGCCCGAGCGCCTTAAACCATGGTCATGTGGCAGCGGTGGTGCTACGATTTTTTTATACATTAAGGAGATAAGCCATGCTGCCACTTGAGGGGCGTAGGATTCTCGTGACTGGCGCAAGCGCTGGCATCGGGCGCGCCACCGCGCTGACGTTGGCCCAAGCCGGCGCCCAGGTACTGGCCACAGGGCGACGCGAGGACGCGCTGAGCACCCTACAAACCGAGGCCGCCGATGGGCGCATTCAAACACTGGCAGGCGACCTCAACGACGCCGGGTTTGCCGCGGACTTGGCCAACGCCGCGGCCCAGGTAGACGTCTTTGTGAACAACGCCGGGGTTTTACGCTACGCCCCGGTGCTTGAAATCACCGACGAGGACACGGCATGGATGTTTCAAACCAACGTGCTGGCGGCTTTTCGTATCAGCCAGGCGATCGCCAGGCACATGGTGGCGCGAGGGCAGGGGCAGTTGGTTTTTGTCACGTCAATTGGCGCGCGTGAGGTGTTCCGTATGGCCTCGGTCTATGCCGCCACCAAGCACGCGCTTTCGGCCATGGCGCGGGCCATGCGGCTGGAATTGCAAGGGCAAGGGCTGCGCGTGACCGAGGTGGCCCCGGGCATGGTGGATACCGACATTCGAGCCAGCAGCGACCACCCCGAGGTGCTGGCCTCACTGGCGGCGCGTCGCTTTGCGCCACTGAGTGCGCAAGACGTTGCGCAAGCGGTGCTGTACGCCGTGACCACCGAGCCGCCCTGCTGCCCCGATTTGATCGAGCTGCGCCCGCAAGGCGCGGCCTAACCCAAGGAGCCCTGAGATGCCAACCAGCCCCAACAAGCCTAGCCGCGCCAAAAAAGCCCCAAGCACCACGCAGTGGGATGCCAAGCAACCTTTTGTGGTGTCGCACTACAAGGCGCAAGACTTTAAAAAAGGTCTACGCAAGTACGCGGCCTACCGCGACCTGGGCATTGCCAAAGCCACCAACGGCGCGGTGCAAGCCCATGTCATCAAACTCATCCCACCGTGCAAGCCCAAAGACGTCTCCAAACGCCACTACCACGCCGTCAATTTTCAAATGATTTACGTGCTCAAGGGCTGGATGGTGGGCGAATACGAAGGCCAAGGCACGCAG
>Ga0181590_10002417_pt1 | contig 15722 bp, 16 predicted proteins | sample 071ome_34_FD_132446 | JGI IMG/M metagenome (GOLD analysis project Ga0181590, IMG submission 132446) | Coastal salt marsh microbial communities from the Groves Creek Marsh, Skidaway Island, Georgia - 071411BT metaG (megahit assembly) | ecosystem: Environmental > Aquatic > Marine > Intertidal...
AAAAACCCACGCCGAGCTGAGTCGGCGTGGGTGTAACCCAATGTCAGCATGTATATGAACTAAACCACAAACAGGTGGCAATGGGATTTAGCAAGCTTCATGCCAAAGCCAAAAAGCAGTGGAGGAGTTTGGAAATCAGATCAATTTGGCGAATATCGACCACTGCAGGGGCCTAACTGTATAAGATTAAACAACCCCCCAATGAACCGATAGCCCGGCTACTGAAAGATGTGGCTGTAGCAATCACAAAACTGAAAAAGGCCATCGCTTCACTCTTGGGCCGGTAGACCCACAACACGGTAGAAGGAAGCACCTTGATCATCAGCAAGCAGAGAATGCTGCAGCAGGTGCCCAGTTCCTTTTAATTCTGCAACGGATTGACTTTCGACCTTATCTTTTTCCAGCAGGAGACGATCCAATCGATATAGGGAATCCTTGAAGGATGGAAAACTCAACCGCACGGCGCCGGATTCATCTATTCTGACCGATAGTTTAGCTGCCTCTACCGTCCCTTTAGGGGCGGTTTCAATTTCGTACAACCAAGGCCAGTTTTTACCGGTCACCAGCAATCGATTGGATACGTCGTCATAGGCAATACCATTGAGCACAGCATCAGGATCTCCCAGTGCCTGCCAGGCATACAAACCTTCCAGATCCAGCCACGCCATAACCTGGCCCGTTTCTGGATCAATCCTGGCAACCCGGTCAGTCTGCCACTGGTTAGCCCATATTTGACCAGCAACCCACTCTAATTCGTTGAGTCGCATCACAGGCCCTTGCGCATCCTTGATCTGCAAGCTTTTGACCACCTTGAAGGAAGCTGGATCTCGCCATGACAACAGACTACTGCCATCACTCATGATGAATCGCTGCCCATCAAAGGTGAGTCCCCAGCCCTGCCCTTCGTAGCCAAAGCTGCCTACTTGCTCAAGGCTGACAGGGTCATAGATGAAGGCTTGCTGATTTTGCCATGTCAGTTGAATGAGTTTACCCGCACCCACCGCAATGCCTTCGCCGAAAACATTCCATGCCAATTGAGTCATCCATTGAATCGTTCCTGAGGCCATGTCGACTCGGCGCAAGGAAGAAGCCCCATGATAACCACCGGTACCCTCAATGAGTCTTCCCTGGTGAATCAATAGACCTTGAGTGAAAGCGCTCGTGTCATGCGGGTAGGTGGCGATCACCTTGAACGTGTGCACCGCAGTCACCGCATGAACAGATTGAGGTGTGTGCATCCATACCAGGACCCATGTCGCAATCGCAAGGACTCGGCTTGACCAGCGTGTTGGGCCTGGCTTCATGCTCCGGGCCAGGGAATCAACCATCAGTTTGTTAAATGCGCGCTGGCTCCAATCGAGCCACCGTGCAACTACCCAATGATTATCCACTTGCATGATTACACCACTGTAGACACCAACTCCAAGATCAGTCAGGGCTGGGCACAGCTCCCTTGGCAACTTTCAGAATCCCCTGAATCATTCAGGCTGTTCAGCGCTTCCCTGGCCGTGGCAGCGGTCACCCCACTGTTGACCGCAGAGGTGACTTCAATCAGCGACTGGATGGTCTCCTGGCTCAGACCAGACTGGAGCCCTTTTTCGATTCGATGACGCGTGCAGGTCTGACAGCCTCGGGTCAATGTCACGGCCAGACCAATCAGTTGTTTTTCCCGTTCGCTTAAATAGGGCGTTTGATGAGTTTGCTCCAAGTGACAGGCGATCTTGCTAGGGTCGTATTGCATGATGTCGTGTGAAGTGGGTGGCATTTTGGTGAGATCCATGCACTCGGCCAAAACTAGCATGGAAAACTTGGGTTCCCCTCATGATGGACCAGGAAAATCATCGTGCATAGATTTAGGGGACAAGGCAAGCCGCCGCATGAAAACCATCCGCTGATAGCTATTGACTCGAGTTAGGCTGACAAACTCGACAGGCCATCAAGCCGCTCTCACGGGCGGCAAGCATGGTGAGTTCAATGGCTTCATTCCTAAGATATCGACAACCAGCCAAGTGGAATCGCTTGCCATGGGTTGTGCGGTAAAAAAATAGGGAGTCAGACTTATTATCTCCGGCATGGCCCAGATGCGAGCTGCTGGTCATCGGGATACGCTTTCCCTGCCGCCAAAGCCAGGGTGAAACGGCCCCATCGTCAACCCAAAGACCCCTTTCCTTGGACCTGGCGACCTCTTCTGCTCTAGCCAAATCCTTGTCTTTCGAATAGCTCAGGTAATGCCATGCAAGCCCCTGCTCTACAAGTTGGAGATTGATCCATGCCCCCTTAAGGTAAACTTGACCCAACACCCGCTGATAACGGTCCATTTCTTCGGTTTTGACATGCACCGTCTTGCCGAAAATCATGGAAGAAAGGGCTTTTCGGGCTTTTTGACCGAAAGGTTGCCCAAGCTCAGGTGCATCAATCCCTTGAAGTCTCACTTTTCGTTGGGTTTGTCCCTCCAGCAGGGTAAAAGTATCCCCATCAGCCACCTTGACAACTTTCCCTACGAGCACATCACCTCTGACCTCAAGAGAGAGACATAAAGCAAGAAGGTAACCCCATAAGCATATGGTTTTGAGTCTCATGGCAGGTTTTTGAATCCAAAGTCGCTTTTTGTCCAATTATTTTCCTGGCAATGTGAGATATTGGACGTGAGGGACAATTGAAGGTTACCAGGCCGGCGAACTTGAGGTGGTCTCTCAAGCCATCCATTGGCGGGCGCGTGCCCGAAAAACGCTTATGGATCCTACCCTCCTTGGGGTATCAGTGATCCTGATCCCAGGCCTCGAATGCGTTGATGACGGGTCGACCATAATCCCCATACCAACTATAGCCGTTGCGCCTCTCCTGACCGATTGCATTGAAGTCATCCTTTGGAATCCCGTCGCGATCGCAAAAAAAAGGTTGGTTCGATTCGAGATCATAGAATCTGGCCCATAGATCCGGTGCAGATGGGTCACTCACTGCGATTCGGCCTCTTTGCCGATCTCGAATCAGGCGAAGGCCCTTGACTCTGGATCTCTGATACCATGCAACCCCTGCACGAATCGATGCGATCACGGCTGGGCTTGGATCTTCCAGGCGCATTAGCAGTAGCAAGATGCCTGCACTTTCGCCACCACTCAAGGAAGCCAGCTCGTAGGACCGAGCTGATTGAGGACTGAGGTTTTCCGCATCATGCTGGGCACACCAGACAGTAAGCTCACCCTCTATCCTGATCTGCGATTGCGTGATGCACTCAACCCCAAGGTCAAAGGCTTCACGAGCCTGTTGACGCCTAGGCTCATCAATCCAAGCATACTGCTCAGCACTCCCGACCTCCTGCAACAGTTCGAGAATCCCAACCATTGTATGATCATTGAAGGTAATGTGGCGTGAATAGCCACGCTCCAGGGGAAATGTCTGAGGCCATCCGCCGCTGGGATACTGTGCCTCAAGAAGTAAATCTAGAGCTCTCAACCATGCTTTTTGAACCGTCACATTAGGTAACGCCTGATTGGCACGAGCTAGGAAGCGCAATTCTCCGGTGGTAGCTCCGTTGTCAAAGGTTCCGTCAAGCGAAGACGAATCCTCTTGGCAGAGATTGGTGGCCGTATCGATATTTTTAGGCCAACTACCCTTTGGGGTTTGCCACGACAGGACATGGGTGACAATGCGTTGGCCTTCCTCACCCTGAAACCAGGATTCTCCTTGGCGCACAAAGGTTGCAGGAATCCTGGCTTGAAGCTCCAAAGAATGGGTCAAAACCAAGGACAACAGTAAACAAAGACAGATCTCACGCCATGATTTCGGTTTTAGGTTGTGGGGCTCGACCGTGGTAAGCATGTGAGTCCATCCTCCCAAGAGTCAGAAGACGGATCAAGTATCCAAATAAAGCCTCGAAACAGGGTGAGTATAGGCGGAAATGGCGGAGAGGGAGGGATTCGAACCCTCGATACCTGTTAGGGTACGCACGCTTTCCAGGCGTGTGCCTTAAACCACTCAGCCACCTCTCCGACGAGTGGAAGGCGCATCATGAGCGCAACTCCTGATCGATGCAATGCTTTTTGAACTCGGAAGACAGATGCGATGGTGGCTTGCAGTCAACCGATGGCATGGCTAACTTGCTCCTCATGCAAATACTTGGGGTGATTCCAGCCCGCTACCAGTCCAGTCGATTCCCAGGCAAACCGCTGGCTGATATGGGGGGTAAATCCCTTATTGAACGAGTCGTTGACCAGTGCCGCCAATCCCGACATCTGGCTGATGTCATTGTCGCGACCGATGACGAGCGAATCCGTGAGCATGTCAGCAGGTTTTGCCGCGTGGAAATGACCTCCAGCGAGCATCCAAGTGGAACCGACCGGGTCGCTGAGGTGATGGAGCGTCACCCCGATTATGAGGGAGCCGTCAACATTCAGGGCGATGAACCCATGATTGATCCTTCAGTCATTGATCAGGTAGCCATGGCCCTGGAAGTCGCTCCCATGACAACCGCTGCCACCCCCATTGTCAGGGAGGATGACTATGAAAACGTGCATGTCAACAAAGTGATCTTGAATCAAGCCTCTCAGGCCATCTATTTTTCCCGACGCACGATCCCTTGTGTGCGCGATGATCTGAACCGGCCCGTTGGCGAGCAACTCAAGGCCTACCCGTTCCTGAAGCACTTAGGGATTTATGGATACCGCAGGGATACCCTTCTTCAATTGGTTCAGTGGCCTGTCTCGGCACTCGAACAAGCAGAAAAACTGGAGCAGCTCAGGGCCCTCGATCACGGGATACCCATCCATGTATCGGTGGTTGATTATGAAAGTATCGGGGTGGACACCCCTGAGGACCTACAGCAGGTAATCAGGGAGCTAGGGATTAGTAAAACAAGATGAAGCAAACCAAATATATTTTTGTGACAGGCGGGGTCGTGAGCTCATTAGGCAAGGGCTTGACAGCTGCCTCGCTGGGGACACTGCTTGAAAATCGAGGTCTGAAAGTGACTCTCCAGAAGTTTGATCCCTACCTGAACGTCGACCCGGGGACCATGAGTCCGTTCCAGCATGGCGAGGTATATGTGTTGGACGATGGTGCCGAAACAGATCTTGACCTGGGGCACTATGAGCGTTTCACCCACACCCAGCTGAGTCGTTTCAACAACCTGACCAGTGGTCAGGTATATCAGGAAGTTTTGGAGAAAGAACGACGGGGAGAATACCTCGGTAAAACCGTGCAAGTCATCCCCCACGTCACCGACATGATTCAAGATCGGATCCGCAAGCTCGCCAGCATCACTGAGGCGGATGTGGTGATCACAGAAATCGGTGGGACAACTGGTGACATTGAAGGGCTTCCATTCCTCGAGGCTATCCGGGAATTCGCCCTCAACGTGGGTCTAGAAAACGCCTTGTTTGTTCATGTAACCTACGTCCCTTTCATTAAGGCCGCTGGGGAGTTGAAAACCAAGCCCACCCAGCAGTCGGTTGCCAAACTGCGCGAAATTGGCATCGCACCGCACATATTGGTGTGCCGCACCGAACAACCCCTCGGGAAGGAACTCAGGCAGAAGATTTCCATGTTTTGCAACGTGCCGTACAATGCGGTTATCGAAGAAAAAGACGTCGATCACAGCATTTACGAGGTCCCTTTGATGCTGCAGCGCGAAAAGATGGATAGCCTGATCTGTGAATTGCTGCGATTGGAGGTGCCGGCAGCCGATATGAGCGAGTGGCAGGAGATCATCCGCAAGCTGATTGCACCCCAGCACCGTGTGAGGATTGGTGTGGTTGGGAAGTATATTGATCTGAATGATGCCTACAAATCAGTTTATGAAGCCATCATACACGGGGGTGTTGCTCAGGATTGCGGTGTGGCCATTGAAAAGATCGATGCCGAGGATATTGACCCCAACAATCCAGAAGCCTCCCTCAAGGGCCTAGCTGGCATCCTCGTTCCGGGTGGCTTCGGGGAGCGAGGCATTGAAGGTAAAGTCGCCGCAGCCCGGTATGCTCGAGAGAACGATCTGCCCTACCTTGGGCTTTGCCTGGGCATGCAAATCGCGACCATCGAGTTTGCCAGAAATGTCGCCGGACTGAAAGGGGCTCACTCTATCGAATTCGATCCTGAAACCGAACATCCCGTGATTTGGCTCATGGAGAATCAAAAAGGTATTGCTGACAAAGGCGGGACCATGCGCCTGGGCGCACAGACCTGTCATATCAAGCCCGGAACACTGGCAGCCAAACTCTATGGCACTGAACAGGTCAGCGAGCGTCACCGTCACCGCTTCGAATTCAACAGTCATTATCGCGAGTCATTCGAACAGGCAGGACTCGTGGTCAGCGGTACGACCCTGGAAAACGACCTGGTGGAAATGGTTGAGATTAAAGATCACCCTTTTTACATTGCCTGCCAATTTCATCCAGAATTCCAAAGCAAACCCAACCGCCCACATCCCCTTTTCAGGGGCTTCATCGGGGCTTGCATGGACGAAACCCCGAGAGCCAAAGTCTGAATCAACCCAGTCTTCAAGGCTTCTCAAGATGATCCAAACAAGCCTTTGCCCAGGGACCATGCAGTGGTTTACCCGATTCTCTTGCTAAGGATTGCAAGGGGCGCCCTACCTCTTCGAATCAAATGGCTTCAAAGTGAATCACGCTCAGGCAATTCAATACCTTTATGAGCTCAGGACCTGCGGCAGCAAAATGGGGCTTGCCCGCATGCTGGAATGGGCAGAACGCTTGGGCAACCCGCAGAATAATCTGCGTTTCATTCACGTGGCAGGGACTAATGGCAAGGGGTCGGTCTGCGCCTACCTAGAGAAAATTTACCTTCAGGCCGGCCTGCGGGTCGGTTGCTTCACCTCCCCCCACCTTTGCTCTTTAGGTGAGCGCATGCGCATCATGGGTTTGAGCATGCCTAGGACAGAACTCATTGAGCAAGTCGAACACCTTCGCATTCTGTTTAGCGCTTCACAAGGGTCCGCATTACCTTCTTTTTTTGAATGCCTGACCCTGATGGCATTGCGATATTTCGAGGCTCAAAAGTGTGATGTAGTCATCTGGGAGACAGGCCTTGGAGGCAGACTGGATGCCACCAATATTGTGACGCCTCTCTGTAGCATCATCACCCAAATTGGCCTGGCCCCTCAGGCCTGGCTGGGAAACTCAATTGCCAAAATAGCCGAGGAAAAAGCCGGCATCATCAAGCCAAGCATACCTGTTGTCATCGGCCCCATGCCGACAGGAGCTTTGAGAGTCATCGGCAAAAAGGCTCAAGCGATGCGAAGTCAAATCCATAGCGTTACCCCGACAGGGTTGGATCGAGGCATCACCCCAGGCCTTCTTGGAGCTCACCAGCGAACCAATGCGGGTATCGCTTTGAAAGTCACAGAAATCCTAGCAGGCTCACTACCTTATGACTTGTCTGACGCTGGATTCGCCATTCAGAGCACCCAATTAGCAGGGCGCTTTGAGGAATTTGAATGGCGAGGAAGAAAGATACTATTGGATGTAGCCCACAATGAAGACGCCTTCCAAACCCTGCATGCCACCCTTCTGGAAACCTCCCCTTGGAACAAAGGTCACCTGAGTCTGGTTTTCGCTAGCCTTGATGATAAGGACTGGATGGGAGGCCTCAGGAAACTATCCCCACTTGCTGAACGGATTTTTTTGACTCGCGCATTGAGCGATCGTGCCGTTGAACCCACCGAGATGGCATCTTATTTAACCAAGCTGTGCCCAACTGCAGGGGGCCCACAGGTCATCTGTTGTGAGTCACCCGGCGAAGCCCTGGAGCGGGCTATTGAGGAGTCCAAGCAACCAATCCTTGCCACAGGATCCTTTTACCTGGTAGGGGCAGCAAGAGCCATCATCTTGGGGGAAGACCATCAAGAGGAAGCTTCACTTAATGAGTGGGGGGCCTCCCTGAGCTCCTCGCCCCCAACCCATCGGCCATCCTGAGGCCCCAGTGGGTTCATTTATTTGATGATTGGGCATTGCACAATCTCTGCAAGCCGTTAACTTAAATCGTATGTCTGGTTCACAAAATCAAGGTGGCAAGAAGTCCAAGGCGATGATGCTTGGGCTGGGTCTTGATTCAGATGGCCACAAGCGCATCACACGAGGCGAGAATTTTTCCCTAGTCGGCGGCAGCGAAGAAACCCATGATTGCATGGTGGAAAAAGCTGTTAAGATTAACGAAAAACTAGCCAGAAAAGGGAAGAATCTCGATAACGTCTCCGGTGAAGAGTTCGACGATATCGCTCAATCTGTCGGGCTGGTCCGCAGGCAACCACCGGCCAACAACTGAACTTCCATCCGCTCCCTCTGAAAGATGGCCTCTGGCACCCCCGAAAACCCCTACTTACTGCTAGCCGTTTTTGCCATCTCAGCCCTCATGATGGGGCTCGTTCCGATCCTCCTAGCCCGTCTCTGGACTCGATGGCATCGCACAGCTCGTCCGGATCCAGTCAAACATGCGGTGTATGAATGTGGTTTGGAAACGGCGCCATATCAATGGCTTCCTCTCAAAATTGAATACTACATTTACGGCATCATCTTCCTTGTCTTCGATGTCGAAATCCTCTTCCTACTCCCCATCGCAGCGGTTTATCAAGACCTACCAGCTGGGGCCATTGCAGGCATCCTTGTTTTTGTCCTTCTTTTAATGGAAGGACTCGCCTGGGCTTGGGCAAAGGGTTTATTGAGATGGCAGTTTATGCAGGCAACGAATTCAGGCAGTCAGCAGTCTCTTGTTAGATCGGGCGCAAGCTAACTCATGGACGAAGGACTCAAAAGCGAACTTCAGAAGGCGGGTATATTCACTACCACGCTCAGTGATCTTTACAACTGGGGGCGCAGCAACTCCCTTTGGCCACTGCAGTTTGGCCTAGCCTGTTGCGCAATCGAAATGATTGCAACCTCCATGTCACGCTACGATCTAGCTCGTTTCGGAGCAGAGGTTTTCCGGCCTTCTCCACGGCAGGCAGATTTGATGATTGTCTCGGGGACGGTGACCAAAAAGATGGCCCCGCAAGTTGTTCGGCTCTACAAACAGATGCCCTCCCCGAAATACGTGATCGCCATGGGGGCTTGCGCGATCTCAGGGGGCCCCTTCAAGCAAGGATACAACGTCCTCAAAGGGATCGATCGATTCATACCAGTTGATGTTCACATCCCCGGCTGTCCACCTCGCCCGGAGGCCCTTCTGCACGCCATCATGACTTTGCAGAGGAAGATCACTCAAGACACTTTGGGCTACGATCGACGCAAAGAGGAGGAGGCAGAACTTGTGGCTTCCTTGCCTGTTCCTGAGCACGGCCCCAAAGATCTTAGCCCCTCAAAGCACGACAGCATCTGGCATGCAGCCCCATCCAGGAAGGTCAGGACTTAATCTGCATGGACACGGAATTCATCAACGGTTCATTTGATATTCAGAAACTCGCAGAGGAGCTGGAAGTGGCTGTTGCCAGCTCAGTCCTGTCAATCGCTCGCAACCAATCCCCTTCTTCGCAGCATTCCTTAGTCCTTAACCCTGAACATGCCATCAGGGCAGCGCAATGGCTGCGAGATCAGTCCCCAGAGCGCTGGGATTTTCTTTCGAACGTCACCGCTGTTGACTGGCCTGCCGAGGCGGTAGCGCAACGTCAAAAGGAAATGGCCAAGCTGTCCCAAGACGATGCGTATTCATCTCCTGAGGGTGGCTACTTGGAGGCGGTCTATCACTTATACTCCATCACTCGGGGGCTCGGCCCGTTGGTTCTGAGACTGCAGACTCAGGATCGTAACCAACAAACCACCCTCCCCTCACTCACGCCAGTATGGCGCAGTGCCGAATTCCAAGAAAGGGAAGCTTTTGATTTATACGGCATTCGGTTTGAAGGTCACCCTGATCTGAGGCGAATCATGATGTGGGATGGTTTTGAGGGGCATCCCATGAGAAAAGATTACGTCGAGCCTGATGATTACGAGTATGAACCCACACCTCACGACGAGGTGTTGAAGCGCTCCCAAGATCGAATGAATCAAGGTGATCAACCAAAGGTCACCTCCTAGCGATGAACTCTGCTCAAGCAACGCCATCCTCAGATAGAGCTCAAGCTGGCCCCATGTTTGAGAGCAAGACTTCTGATCAGGCTCCTTCGCTCGATGGCACTGAGAGGATGGAGGTATCCATGGGGCCTCACCATCCTTCCACCCATGGGGTTTTTCGTATGGATGTTGAGCTGGAGGGGGAAACGGTGGTCAAACTCAAGCCCGTATTTGGTTACCTTCATCGCAACCATGAGAAAATTGCTGAAGGCACCAGCTACCTTGGCTCCATGCCTTACACGGATCGCTTGGATTACTTCAACTCGATGACCAACAATTGGGCCTACGCCCTCAGTGTTGAAAAACTTGCCGGGATCGAGGTCCCAGAGAGAGCTGAATACATCCGTGTGATCACCGCTGAATTGAGCCGCCTACAGAATCATGTTTGCCTGATAGGTTTTCTGGTGCAGGACATGGGGGCCCTGGGCACCCCATTGATGTATGCTTTCCGAGAACGAGAGCGCATCCTTGATTTATTTGAATCACTCACTGGGGCAAGGATGATGTGCAATTACATGCGTTTTGGCGGGTGTCGTTGCGATGTCACCCCAGCCTGGCTCAGGCAAGCCCATCAGGTAACCGAGGCATTCCCTCGATTCTTAGATGAATTCGAAGCCCTGCTCTCAGAAAATGAGGTCTTGCTATCACGGTCTCAGGGGGTGGGTGCCCTGGGGCAGGACCTGGCAATCGCAGCCGGAGTGACTGGTCCGATGCTCAGAGCGACTGGGGTCAATTACGACCTACGCAAGGCTGACGCCTACGGCATCTACAATCGTTTCAATTTTCGTGTCCCTCTGGGTTCGCATGGCGATGTGTTCGATCGCTACATGATACGAATCCTGGAAATGAGAGAGTCCATTGCTATCCTGCGGCAAGCCATCCGGGATATCCCAGATGGGGATTATGTTCACCCCAAAGCTAAACTAAGGGGATTCAAACCGCCGATGGGCGAGGCTTACGGTCGCATTGAAGCGCCCAAAGGAGAACTTGGCTTCTACCTTATCAGTGATGGTTCCCCCAAACCCTATCGCTTCAAGGTTAGGCCGCCCAGCTTCATCAATCTCACGATCCTTGAAGACATGTGTTTGGGGCAAACGGTGGCTGATGCGGTGATTATCCTGGGAAGCGTGGACATCGTTCTTGGGGAAGTCGATCGTTAAAAGCAAAGGATCAATATGATTGGAAAAGGAATTCTTAAGGGAATGATGGAAACTGCCAGGAATCTGACAGGTAGTTTTCACGACCCAGAACGACTGACCACAGTATCGTATCCAGAAGAAAAAATACCAGCTAAGGAAAACGCACGTAACTTCCCTTTCCTGGTTTATGATGGTGATGATTGGGAATCGGGTCTTCGTTGTGTTTCCTGTCAGATCTGCGAAAAGGAGTGTCCACCCCAGTGCATTTACATCGAGAAGGACACCCAGAAAAAAGCCGATTTTTTAGGGAAGCTACAATTTCAGCCCAAGGTGTTCGATATAGATGTGTCTGTCTGCATGGGCTGTCAGATTTGCGTGGAGGTTTGTCCTTTTGAATCCATCAGGATGGATCGCGATTTTGAGTATGCCAAAAGCGATCGCTTCGAAGGGCTGCTGTTGCACAAGGAGCAGCTGGCCAAATCCAATAAATATTACCATCAGATTCACCCGACCGAGGCCACTGAAACCGATGCGATTCGCGAGTGCAAACGCCAAGATCACCTGGCAAAGGAACGCGCCAAGGCCGAAAAACTAGCCCAAGCCAAAGAAGCGGCCACCAAAGCTCAATCCAAGGAACCCAACAAAGAGTGATACCATGTGGTTTGAGGATCTCCTGATACAGATTAAATCAGTATTGGTGCTTAACGCTCCGGAGGGGTTGCGTCCCATTCTCTCTGCCATGCTCTCAGCCACCCCTATCCTCTCTGCCTTCGGTGGCCTCTTCGCGGCGGTCACCTTGCTCGAGAGGAAAATGCTGGGCCGCATACAGAATCGCTATGGTCCCAACCGAGTTGGCCCCTTTGGTATTTTTCAGCCAGTGGCAGATGGCATCAAAATGCTTACCAAAGAAGATATTGTCCCCAAAACAGCTGATCACTTGATTCATTTTCTGGCCCCACTGCTCCTCCTACTTACCGCCATGTTGGGGCTTTCGGTGATTCCGTATGGCGAAAAGCTAGTCGCGATTCGTTTCGAAGCCGGGATCGTGTTCTTCTTTGCCGTAGGTGGGGCAGCTGAGCTGGCGGTTTTCATGGCAGGTTGGGCAAGTCGTAATAAATACGCCCTACTGGGCTCGCTGCGCGCCATCGCCCAGATGGTGAGCTACGAGATCCCACTGATTCTTTCGAGCGTTTGCGTGCTCATGGCAGCTGGCACGCTTTCTTTGGACGAAGTGGCCAAATCCCAGTCAGGAGGCATGCTTTCCTGGTATATCATGACACCTTGGGGACTTATGGGTTGCGTGCTTTTCCTGATCGCCACCCTAGCAGAAGTCAACCGCTCTCCTTTTGACATTCCTGAGGCCGAATCTGAGCTGATCGCCGGGCACATGACCGAATACTCCGGTTTCAAATACGCTGTTTTCTTTCTGGCTGAGTTCGTGGCGATGTTCGCCATGTGCGCCCTGACAGCGACTTTGTTTTTAGGAGGATACCATCCTCCCTTACCCATCCTTGCCTTCATTCCTGGGCCATTCTGGCTGTTTGCTAAACTCATGGTCTTAGTGCTGTTATTTATATGGATCCGAGGCACAATGCCTCGATTGAGAGCGGATCAGCTCATGGAATTTGCATGGAAGTTCATGCTCCCCATGGCCGTGATCAATTTGATCAGCACCGGATGCTGGATCGCCTTGGGAAGGGGCTCCCTTGGGTGGGGCTTAAGTGCCTTGATCAACCTTGCCGCCTATGGCGCCCTGAGTCGCTGGCTCAGCAGTCGTCCAAACCAACAAAAAAGGACCTATCGGTTTGCAGAAGGACCGATGCACGCAGCATGACCACCGTATTTTGCATCACCGCCCTGACGACCCTTGCCAGTGCTGTGGCAGCCATGAGCCTGCGGAACCTGGTTCACTGCGTCCTTTGTTTGACTGTCTCATTCATTGGCATGGCGATGGTTTACCTGCAACTCAGCTCTCAGTTTGTCGGTTTCGCGCAAGTCATGGTTTATGTGGGAGCCGTTGCGATACTGATGATCTTTGCCTTGCTCATGACTCGTGGCGGCCAGGAATTATTCATGCGCGAATGGCGCCCTATGCACTGGCTAGTCGGCGGGCTTGTCAGCCTTGCCCTACTCGCTGTTTTGGTGGGTTCTATTCTGCAATCTCCGGTCATCCAAAACACAGGCCCTGTTGATAAAGTGGAACGGGTCAAGGATTTGGGGCAATCGCTTGTCTACGAATATCTCCTACCTCTAGAAGCTTTAGCACTGCTCTTGACTGTCGCCCTGATCGGCGCAGCACTCATCGCCCTGCCGCCCAAGCAACATCCCATTAAACCTCAACCCCGGGAGGATTCGTGAACTCCCCTTCCCTTGCCGCTTGTCTGATTTTCAGCGCTTGCTTGTTCTGCACGGGATTAGCCGGGGTATTGCTTCGTCGCAACCTCATCCTGATTTTGGCAGGCATCGAACTCATGCTAAACGCGGCCAATATCAATTTCGTGGCTTTCTGGCGTCATCACCCAGCTTCAGATGATGTAGCGGGTCCAGTGATGGTTCTCTTTGCTTTGGCTATTGCTGCTGCTGAGGCTGCCGTGGGCCTGGCACTGGTAATCTCCATTTTCCGACATTACAAGAGCACGAACCCTGAGATCATGGAGGATAAGTCATCATGAGTTCAGAGGCATGGATGCCCTATCTATGGCTGATCCCAGGTTTCCCCATCCTGGCGGCAATCGCGCTGACCTTTTGGCCTCCCCGCAATAGGCAAGGGGCTCCTTGGGTCGCAATCGGTGCCATGGGCTTGAGCCTGATCAGTGCCATCATGGCTTTCTTAAGTCTCCCTTCATCGACAGGTGAAGTCAGCACAGAGCGATGGATTCATAATTTCACGTGGTTTGATGTGGGCAGCACACCACTGCGCATCGGGTGGCTCCTCGATCCATTGAATGCTCTGATGCTAGTGATGGTGACATTCGTCTCACTCTTGGTGCTGATATACAGCACAGGCTACATGGCTCACGATAAACGATCGGTTCGCTTCTTCGCCTTCCTTTCCTTGTTCGCGGGAGCCATGCTGGGTTTACTTATCGCCAACCACCTCCTGATCCTTTTTATGTGTTGGGAAGTCGTGGGGCTGGCTTCTTACCTGCTCATAGGTTTTTGGTTTCACAAACCTTCTGCTGCTGCAGCCTGTAAAAAAGCATTTATCACCACTCGAATTGGTGACCTCGGCTTCCTGGTTGGTATATTTTGGCTCTACCGAGACACTGGCACCTTACTCTTTTATGATGGCGGCGAGGGCTGCCTTGAAGATCGATCCATTGTGTGGCTTGCCGGGCTCCCAGGCATAGCTGGTCTGAGTGCCACCGCCACCATCGGCATGTTATTATTTGCTGGGGCCATGGGCAAATCAGGTCAATTTCCCCTGCATGTGTGGCTGCCTGATGCCATGGAGGGCCCGACCCCTGTCAGCGCCTTGATTCACGCAGCCACCATGGTTGCTGCTGGGGTGTTTCTGATGGCTCGCATTCACCCCATGCTCGATTTTCCCGTTGCTGGAACACAGGCCCTGGATCTGGTCACCTGGGTAGGCGCCATCACTGCTTTGGTAGGCGCTCTGATAGCCTGCGGGCAGCAAGATCTGAAGCGTATCCTTGCCTTCTCAACCATTTCCCAACTCGGCTACATGATGCTGGGCCTGGGAACAGGTGGGGTGGCCGTGGCCATGTTCCACTTGATAACCCACGCTTTCTTTAAGGCCCTGCTCTTCCTAGGTGCCGGATCGGTTATTCATGGATGTCATGACCAACAGGATATTCGCTACATGGGGGGCCTTAGAAGTTACATGCCGGTCACTTTCCTGACCTATGGTATAGGGATGATGGCCCTGGCGGGCTTCCCTCTGGTGACTGCGGGATTCTGGAGCAAGGACCTGATCCTCCATGCGGCTTTACATTGGCATGGCGGGTATCTGCCTTTTCTCATGGGCCTTTTCGGTGCTGTGCTGACTGCTTTTTACATGACTCGCCAAATGGCTCAGGTGTTTTTTGGCAGGTATCGTGGCGATGACGCACCCCAAAACAAGGATGAGACCAGCTCTTCGACTCCTCACGAAAGCCCAGCCAGCATGCTATGGCCACTGCGGTTGCTAGCTGTCCTGGCGATAGGCGCCGGTTTCATGGGTACCCCTATCTATCCATGGTTTGAATCCTTTCTTGAGGGCACTGAACTGGCATGGCATCCGGGAGCACTGATCCATGGTTCTACCTTGATCTTGTTGATCGTTTCATCGGCACTTGTTTTGTGCGGCCTATTCCTTGGTTGGTGGTATTACAGTCCCTTAGTCTTCGACCCAAAACGAGATGCAGACCCCTTGGAAGAACGACTCCCAGCCGGGTGGTTTGCGTGGCTCCGAGCCAAGGGATACTTGGATGAATGCTACGAATGGACGATTCTCTCCTGGACGCAAGGACTCGCCAATGGCAGTGCTTGGCTCGAAAATCGTTTATTCCGCCCCATGATGCCAGTG
>Ga0181590_10002423_pt1 | contig 15707 bp, 10 predicted proteins | sample 071ome_34_FD_132446 | JGI IMG/M metagenome (GOLD analysis project Ga0181590, IMG submission 132446) | Coastal salt marsh microbial communities from the Groves Creek Marsh, Skidaway Island, Georgia - 071411BT metaG (megahit assembly) | ecosystem: Environmental > Aquatic > Marine > Intertidal...
GCTCACTGTAGCGAAAGCTGCTATTTACAGTGGGGCCTTTCAGAAATGGCTAGACAAAGGGCATAACCTACACCTTTATAGACTGCCTTATTCGGATGGAGAAAAATCAAAAAATTTAGTCATTGCAATGTTCTCTTCTTCTCAATCTGTAAATTCAAAAGTTAACGATTTAATACAAAGAATTGAAGAAGAAAAAGGTATGTCTCCAGACTTATCTTTTACCCATAATCCTTTCAAAATTGACTATCAAGATTCTATTTCGACCGATTTACATGGTACCATTCTCTACGGTCAGAATGGTTATGAAACAATTGGCCATAATAAATGGACAACTTGGAACACTTCTTTGGGCTATGAGATACATTCAATGCAAGCTGACTGGGACTATTTTCTAACTGAAAATTTTCTACAGCTTTCCGAGGGCAGATTAAGTGAAGGTTTATTACTAAATACTGGTGCTAGTAACTACATGACCATTAAAAGTCTGAATGTCTCAGTTATGGATATAACATCAGCCTTGGAACTAAATAGCGAAGTCAGTTATTTTGAAGAGGTACAAGGTAAGATTAAACTCACAACCGATCCTGGAGGCAACGTAGTTTGGAGTGATAACGATACTATCAATTATCCATATTTAAGTTACGTCTTTGAAGAGAATACTAATACTTTAGAAGAAATTTGGTCTAAACCTTCTTTCTCAGATAAAATCAAAGACCTTCAGTTAGCCATTGAGTTAGATCAAAGCTTATTTAATGATTTGATGAAGAACGACCCTTCGAAAGTTAAGGTTCATTTGTTGTTAAATCCGGATAAGATTAAATCGTATCGAGAAAATGGAGGTCCATTTGGCTGGTCTGTACTGATAGATGTTGATGATATCGAAGTTAATTTGGACCACTTTGAATCATATGACTTTACCGATCCAAAAGGCAACGTCAACAAGAGCTTGTCTGAGTCACTGAAGAACGTGGCTTTGTATTGGGAAAAGCAGTTACTTGAAAACGAATCTAGAATTTACACTTACTATTTAACCAAAGAAGAAAATTAATCTTAAGAATCATGAATAATTATATTTTACTACCCATTGTTGGAATCGCAATGTTGTTATTAGCAGCATTAATTTCTAATATCATCAAGTTTGAAGGTGGCGCGAATCCTAAAGATCCCGGGAAACGCAGGTTTGTTTTTTGGTTATTTTTTCTTTTAAATCCAGCAATAGCCTACGCCGTTGGACTTCTCACTAGCCCAGAATCTGGAATCAAAAAAACTCAACACATGGACTCGTTGCCTGTTGGTTTAGCAATTGGAGTCGTGGTGTATCTGCTGATTGGATTCGTAATTAGTAAAGTAATGAAGACTTCAAAGGTTGGACATTGGTTCTAAAACGACTTACAGTAGTATTTGAATAACTCAAAATAAAAATACAATGGCGGATAAACTTTTTGTTATTGGGATAGGTGGAACAGGAATGCGTTGTTTAGAATCATTCGTGCATCTATGCGCAATAGGCATGTTTGATAATCAAGAAATTAATGTCCTTACCTTAGATACTGACGCTACGAATGGGAATTTGGAGCGCGTTCGAAAGCTAATAGGGCTGTACTCTGATATAAAGTCTGGGGCAACCAAAGATGGAGGAACACCGAACCACAATACATTCTTTTCCGCAAAACTTAATCTTTACGGTTTTAATACAGATTATAACAGTACCAGTCGCTCTACGTATAGGAACATTTCAAGACTTACTGAAGGAGAATCATCGAAGCAAAACAAAATGCTTTCAGATTTATTCCTCGACAATAACAGCGTCCAAGAATTTAACCTTGCACATGGATATCGTGCGCAAACACATTTAGGTTCACACTTGATGTATCACGGTATAATCGAAGCTGCTCGAAACCTTGCTGCAGGAGGAGATGTATCCAGTGCGGAAAGAGACCTTGATGAATTCATACAGAAAATCTCAAAGGCAGGTGAAGAGGCTAGAGTGTTTATTTTCGGAAGTGTTTTTGGCGGAACAGGTGCTTCTTCTATTCCCGTAATTCCAACAGCCCTTAGCGACGCTATGAAAGTCCGTTCTCAGGGTAAGTCTCCACTTGACGTTACAAAAGTTAAGTTTGGAAGTACGCTGCTTACCGAATATTTCAGCTTTAAAAAACCAGATCAAGCGGAAATGTCCACCAAGGCAAATTCAGTCATCGCGGACTCTTCATTTTTTCCATTAAACTCTCAGGCAGCGCTTCAATTCTACCAAGGAGACCCTACAGTTCAAAACGTCTATAAAAGACTCTATCACGTGGGCTGGCCATTGGAAAGTAAATCCATGGATAAGAACAACCCTAACAAAACTATTACGGGTGGGGCAACCCAGAAAAATCCATGTCATTTCGTTGAATTGGTGTGCGCTTGTGCAGCCTTTGATTTCTTTAATGCCGATAACTTAAAAGCCGAAGGGAAAGCAGAATACTTGTTTAGAACCGGTGAGTTTGAAAATGGTGCTTTCAACTTTAAAGCATCAGATTTGGTTGGGAATCAAAAAAATATTGATGAAAGATTAATTGATAAGCTGGGCGCGTTTTTAAGTTTAGCACACATCACCTTAACCAAAAACGAGGCGGGTTTCGGAAACAAAGGCTTCGCAGGGCTTAGAAAACAACTTGAACAAAATAATGTTGACAGTTATTCAACCGTAACTGATAAGGAATTAGATCAACTTGATGAATACATGAGGCTGTTTGGATACAACTTTGACAGCTCTAACAATTTCCAATCTGGTTGGATTTACCAAGTACGAGAATCATTACAACCTGGTAATTTCATATTTGCAAATGCTGCATTTAGCAAGTCCATCAAAGATTTAAAGGACCTAGATGTAGGAAAGCTTTACGAAGACGAAAATTACCACTGGGAAAAAGGTGGAGTCTTCAGTGATACTTATCAAACCTTCGTTAAAAGTTTGACAAAGTTATCACTTGATGATGGTGCACATTTGGTCAATCACACCAAAGAGAAGTTCATTGCACACCTACATGACGGGATTATGGCTTCACAATCAAATCGATAATCTTTCAGCAGTAAAAAAGAAATATCATGCCGGAAAAGCAAAACAAACCATTAGTTATAAAAGTGGCTCCAAATTCAATCCCTGGCGGTATGCCCGCAAAGTGGAATGATTTAACGGACCAAATGCCAACCTTCACCAAAGATATCATCACACCAGAGTTTGATCTTGAATCAGGCAATATAGGTCAAGTGATTTCTGGTATGCCTAGTGTTTTCTCTAGAGCTAACCTGTTCAAATTAGCGTTAGCATATATTTCCGATGAAAAGGAAAAAACTGATGGCTTATTAAAGTTCTACGAAAGTTTAATTGACGAATGGAGAGGTTTAATTTCTTGCATTGCATTAGACTACCCAAATATTTCAGTAGAAAGAATTCCGCTCGTTTATTCCGACGGGAATGACATTGACACTACATCGAATCTTTATGAACCAAAGGGAGCATTCGGTAACGCATTATTTGAAAGAAAACCACTTTGGGCCCTTCAAGGCTCAAGCGAAAACACCAAGGTTGAGCCATTCATTGATGTTATTTCGTACAAAGGAAAGGTTATTGGTGCAACATCCCCAGAAAGTATAGTATTCACTTCAGTTGCTTACGAATTAACAGAAAACTCGCCCTGGATTAGTGTCAAAAGCAAACGCCTCACTGACCCGATAAAATCAGATTTAACACCGGAGAATCTCAAACAGCTCTATGGCTATGTAACATGGATTGAAAATAAGATTAATAGTTTTTCGGCATACTACAACAAGTTGCCGAAAAATCTTCAGCCAGATGCGAGTTGTTTAATTGGTGCCTTTGAAAATTGGAAAAAGTCAATTGAAAATAAGGCTGCAGAAAAAAATATAGACCTTGAGAATGCAGGAGCGCCACCCGTTGAAGTTTTCCAGGAGCCATTCGACATGCTCTTTAATCATTCTGACAAACTTTATGGGATTGAAGGTAGAATTGCTGATAGCAATGTTTTAGGTCAAGACGCCATAGCATTTAACTCAAAGGAATTATTGCTTCCTGCCCATTCGGAAGTCACCCAATTTAACTTTGGAAATAAAGCTGCGCAATCTGCAGAATATATTAGTAAACAGCCAATTCATATTCTCAGAGCCGAAACACAAGGAATGTCCGGCTTCTATCACTATTTTGCATTGCCATTGAGTTTAAAAGGATTAAATGTTTTCGGAAAAAGCATCAACTCTCTATTAGATTCAAACAACTCAACCCAGCAATCACGCTTATCAGCAATTTTCGATCCTGCACTGACTAAAAATAATCTTTCGGTAACCTTAAAACTAGTAACTGCTGAGGGTAAACAAATGGCACCCATTGAAGAGGTATATACTGTTAGTAAGAATGTAGTATTGGGTAATGATATTCTAGTTTGGCCTGATTTCATTTCCAAACAATGGGGCAGATATTTTTTATATTCAGAGTTACCGCACACACAATCAAGTATATCTGCCACACCATTTGTAATGGACACGGAGGATCCGTTTAACAGAACATTAATGAATAAAAATGATGAGCCTGTTTATTTGTCAAAGCAAGGAGAAATCACCATTCCTGAGGAATTACAAAATAGGGTCCAAGCAAAACTCCATGTAATTAGTGATAACCGTGTGGCAGGGAATTCATACCAATACGAAATCTATGAAAGTTCAGCTCCATTCATGGGACTAAAATTTCAAGCAAGTGGTAAAGACTCTGGTTTCATTTTAATCAGATATTCGGTTGATCCAAAAGAAAATATTCCGGACAATGATTTACAGCGAAATCCTAAACTCGAGAAGGCATATCTAGGAATTGATTTTGGTAGTACTAATACATCCATAGCATATTATTCCGATCAGACAGCACGGACTGAATTAATACAATTCAAAAATAGACGCGTTTCCTTATTCAGCGATGACAACAATGATAACAGCGTCAATGTTGCCAATGAAAACGAAATTTTCTTTTTCCAAAATGATGAGATAAAAAGTAATGAAATCAAGAGTATGCTCACCTTACATGATGAGCTAAGAATGCCTCCGATAAGTTCAAGCACGCTAAAACGAGATGTCTTAAATCAAGCCGTGGTCGGAGGGTTCCCAAACTTTGAGAAAAACTTACCAATTAACTCAGCTACGGAAAACAGATACAAATTAAGTTTTAGTAAATCAGGTGGAGCTGACGTCGTCTACAATATGAAATGGTCTGAAGATGAAATTGAGAGATCACACAAGGGCGCCTTTATTTCATCATTACTACTTCAAGTGTACGCAGAGCTATTTAAGGCCAATCATATGCCTGTCACATTAAAGTGGTCATTACCGTCAGCAATGGGAGATGTTCAATATCGCCATTACAACAATCTTTGGACACAGGTTAACAAAGTCAATCCATTGAGAGTTGAAGAATCAGAATTAATGGTGTATACAATGAATCCCAAGTATAATGCGGGAAAACAAAATAAAGATTGGGAAAGTGGATCTGATACCTCTGCCTCGACTTGGGGCAACACTAATCCTTCGACGGTAGGCGCTGGAAACCAAAATTCAGGTTGGGGTGGATCACAAGGAACAACCGGTGGATGGGGCAATAGCGTTAGCAACGATGACCAAGGTGGATCAAGTTGGGGATCTGAACCAGAAACTTTAAATTTTAATAGTGGTATAAATATTGAACTTCCAACAGGCCCAAAAAGCTATAAATTCATACCTATTAAACCAGATGAATGTCTAACTGAAGCGACGGCAGTTGCCAATTACTGGGCCAATCACCAAAATGCTGGAATAAATCAAAGAAGCTTAACGCTAAGCTTTGATGTTGGAGGTAGCACGACGGACATTTCTGCGCTCGTCGCAGCAGGATCCTCTATTGTGTTAGTAAAGCAACATTCAATAAGATTTGCCGCTCAAAGGATTTCACAAGCAACAAGACATTCAAAAAACTTTGAATCCGTTTTATTGACTGCGTGTAAAACAAATGAATTACAAATTCAAGGATTAAATGTTGAACCAAAAAAGTATTCACCGGATACCTCGTCTTACTATTTTGAGCAAATTGTAGATCGCCTTGATGTGAATCAGTTAAAGGAGTTCTATGCTTTACTATCTTCAAGTTGCCCTGAATTAATGTCAATTAATCTTTACGTAACTGGATTAATAGCATTCTATTCTGGACAATTAGCCCTGAAAATGATCGAGGAAATAAAAGCCTCTCCTGAATTACCTCAAAATGAAAGCTGGAAGCCAATGGTCCAGGTTGTTTTTGCCGGTAAGGGTGCTCGAATTTTCGAATGGTTCGGAAGTGTAAATGGTACCGAAGCGGATAAGTATTATTTAGATTTGTTCGTAGCTGGTATGGGGGGAATGGAAGTAGCAGGTCCTTTGCTTGGCGGACAGCCTTTGTTTAATCATCCTCAGACACGTGCCGCCGATTCTGAAATAAAATGTGAAGTTGCTAAAGGGCTAGCTATCAGAACTGAACGAATGGCAGTTCCTTCAAATAATGAAGCCATGGAAATACTTGGGGAGGAAGGATTTGTTCTTATGAATGGTAATGGCGTAGAAACACCACTTCCAGCAGGGACTGAAATCACGACTCAAATGATGGAGCAAATGGGACGTCAATTCATGTTTAGCCCTAAAGGCGAACCTTGCCCGAGATTTAAACAATTTGCGCAAGTATTCCATGGATACGCCACACAATTTTTTGGGTTTAAAATGACTCCACAGGAATTTATTCAGGCTATGAATAATTTAAACATTGACTCATATATTCGAAGCATGCCAGAGTTTAGGCAAGCTCAAAAAAATAAGTCCGAGGGTGATTCATTTGATTTCGTTGCACCTATTATTATCCTAGAAGGCATGAAGTTCTATGAAGATTATTTAATAAAAAATATATCTCAATAATTAAATGTCGAAGGACTGTATTGTTGTATTAATTAGACCTGAAAGCATGAGATTGTTCTACAAAGAGCAATCTCATGATGCTTTTGTAGATATTGAATATAAAGGTCAGTCAATCATTGAACTAAGCTTCGATGTTTCTGGTGACGATGTATTAATTGGCGACGAAAGAAATCCAAATAATTATTCCAGCTACATCAACCCCATTAGTTCGATTACGAAAAAGGAATACAATAAAGCAGGGGTAAATCAATCAAATGTTGAATTGCTCATTGACGCCGTCCAAAAAATACTATTGGAGCATCACACAAAAGCAAAAAAGTCGGCAATTTTCTCTACTTCAATTGCTCGATCATTGTTGTGTGTTGTTTTTGACCTTGGAATAGATACGAACTCAATAGAGCTAGTCCAACAGCGATTTAAAACCGAACCGTTCGCGGGAGTAGTTTTTCACTCAACTATTGATGAATACTTTGAATCTATTCCTAAAACTTCAAAGCCCAAAATTTTGATAAACAGCGTTGGTTCTGATCTCTATTATTTTTATCAGCATTCAACCAAAATCAAACAACGAAAATTGGAGTCTGTTGCCTTTAATCCTTTAATCGAGGTGGTTGCGAAGGAAATATTTCAATATATCGACAGAACAAACTCACACCTAACATTTGATTACTTAAAAGAGAAACAACGATTTTTATTTGAGGCTCAAAAAATTGTTGAGAAAAACCAACCCATTAACCTTGGCGAAGTTCAATTAACAAATGGCCGAACTTTCGAATTCCAAATATACTTGGCTCAAAGCAAAAGTAAAGCTGAAAAAGCTAGCGAAACTGCATTAATAATTCGTGAAATCATATCTATTACTGCAGAAGCAGGAATAGATGACAAAGACTTGTGTTTGTATTATTCAGGAAAGAATATTTCCAATGATTACTTTGACAGCCTTTTTGCTAATAACGTTACGGAAGTCCATCACATAGAAGACTATAATGCACTTCAACTTCAACTAAAACATGCTAAGGAAAAACTCGATGATTTTTCTTTTCAGTCGAGCGGCAAAACGTTGGAGCGTCAAGAAATTGTAAAAACACAGCAACAGTCTTCAAAGAAGACCATTAAAGTTACCGAGACCAATTCTGAACAATTATCAAATAGTTCCTCTACACCTACCCCAACTAAGCCACCCGTTGTAGAAAATACATCGTTGACTTCTCCACCTCCACCTCCAAAACAAGTAGAGAATAAAACTTCAAAAGCACCTTTACCACCTCCGCCAATTGGTAAGACAAAAACAACTACGACTACAAAAAAGAAAGCACCACCACCGCCGCCACCGCCACCGCCAGCTCCTCCAAAAGGACCGACGAGTGCAAAGAAAAAAGTAGCGGCTCCGGGGAAAAAGAAAGCACCGCCGCCGCCTCCACCAGCTCCTCCAAAAGGACCGACGAGTGCAAAGAAAAAAGTAGCGGCTTCGGGAAAAAATAAAATGGCACCGCCACCCCCGCCGCCACCTAAAAGAAAATAATTTTAATACTTAATGTTATGGCAATTAATCTACAAAAGAACCAGTCTATCAATCTAACCAAAGAGGTAGCAGGCCTAAATCATATTTTCGTCGGATTAGGATGGGATGTGAATGATGAACAAACAATTGATTGTGACGTATCTGTCTTCATGCTAAACGAAAATCACAAAATCCCAACAGAAGGTCATTTTGTGTTCTTTAACAATCTAACTAGTGCATGTGGATCTGTCGAACACCAAGGAGATAATCTCACTGGAGAGGGTGAAGGAGATGATGAGAGTATTTTTATCAAGCTATCAGAAGTTGATGCAAGAGTTAACCAATTAATCTTTGTCGTCACCATTCACGAAGCAGATAAACACGGCCAACACTTTGGCAATTTGGAAAACGCATTCATACGCGTGTACAATCAGGACAATAACGAAGAAATCTGTATGTACAGCTTAGAGGATGATTTCAACGGTTACGATTCTGTTCAAATAGGACGTTTGTATAGAGATGGTGCTACTTGGGCGTTCGAAGCGATGGCTGCTCCATTCTCCGGAGGACTCGGAACTCTTGTTGAATTATACCATGGCTAATTCCTTTAAAAAGAGTATATTCAGTAACACTAATAAAACCAAACACTATGAGTTTCAATTTATCAAAAGGAAGTAGCTTCAACTTAGCAAAAGCTGCACCTACAATGACTGTAGCCGGAGTCGGCCTAGGATGGGACGCCAACGAAAGTCCAGATGGACCAATCTTTGATCTTGACGTTTCTGCATTCCTTATCGGCGAAGACGGACAAATTCATGACCCACGTAACTTCGTATACTACGGTAGTTCTTCTACAACTGTCTATGGTGATGAAGAAGATGCTCGTCCTTATTCTGCTGACGGTTCAGTTCTAGGTGCTATTGATGAAATAGGCGGCGGTGAAGACGATGATGACGACGAAGATGGCGATGAAGAAGATATGAGAATATTCTTCGACCGAGTGGCTGAAGATGTTTCAGAGATTGTCATTGTAGTAACGATCACAAAATATCCTAATGATGAAGAAAAAGATCGTAGAACGTTAGATTTATTCTTCGGTCAAGTAGACGGATGTTATATCCGAGTTTGGAATGAAGATAACGATGAAGAATTGTGTCGTTATGTGCTAAGCAATGATTTTGCAGATAAAGATGCTGTTGAATTCGGTAGATTTAAAAGAAACGCTAGCGGAGAATGGAACTTCAATGCAACGGGTGAAGGTCATAATGGCGGTCTAATGTATTTCATTGGCGCATTCGCCAGCAATATGTAAGCGTATGGCTGATGAAAAGAAAAAAGGGTTTGACCTAGGTAAGTCGGGAGACTCGGCACCTGGGTTTGACCTCAACAAAGAAGCGAGCGCACAACCTGAACCAAAAAAAGGATTCGACCTAGGAAAGTCAGGGGATGAAGCGCCAGGGTTTAATTTGAATAAAGAATCCGCTGAGAGTGCTCAACCAGAGCCTTCGAAAGGATTTGCACTAGGTAAAGGAGATAAGGAAGCTCCCTCTGCTTTCGACTTAGGTAAAGGAGATGCAGAAGCAGCGCCATCTAGTGCTCCTAAGAAAGAAGCCGCAGCCGAAAAGCAAGCGGAACCAGTAAAGGATGCGCCAAAAGCAGAGGCCAAAGCACCTGCGAAGGAAAAAGAAGCTGCCGCTCCAAAAAAGGCCGCAGCGGAGAAGAAAGCAAAACCGGCTAAGGCAGCTCCAAAAGCAGAAACTAAAGCATCTGCCAAAGAAAAAGAAGCAGCTGCTCCAAAACCGGCCGCAGCCGATAAGAAAGCGGAACCAGCAAAGGCAGCTCCTCAAGGGAAAGCTGCCTCTGCTCCAAAAGAGGCCCCAGCTGAGAAGAAGTCGAAGGCTCCAATGTTAATGTTGGGCTTAGCCCTTCTACTAGCCGCTGCATACTTCTTGATCCCAGGAGGTGATGGCGGAAATGATATTGAGGCCGACTTGGGAGATGCCGCTACCCCAACTGAAATTCAAGGCGGGAACGAAGTTTCTGGAATGGATGGGGAATCTAACGAAGATCCGGTAAACGGTTCGGAATCTAGCTCTAATGATGGTTTGAATACCTCTGTGGCAGGAGATGATATGGATGAAAGTGGTTCAGAAGGGTCGTCTTCAACTTCAGAATCTTCGGATTCTGATGATGGATCAGATCTGGCTGCAACAGGTGAAGAAGCCTCCTCAGATGGAGCCTCCTCAGAGGATAATAGTATGGGCGATGTGGCCTCATCAGATGAAGCAGAATCATCCAATACTGCGGATGAAACTGCTGATGAAGGTTCAGCCACAGAATCGCAACCTGTTACTAATAGTTCATCAACATCTGATGGGAACATTTCTTTTGCAAAGAACTCCACCAGAGTTAATGTTGCAAACTCTCAGATTGACGCAATACGCACCTACTTATCCGAAAATCCAAACAGCAATCTTGTTATCGAAGGACACGCAAGTTCAGAAGGTGATAGATTTTACAACATTGGACTTTCAAGAAGACGTGCTCAAGCAGTGAAAGATGAGTTAGTTCGTGGCGGAGTGGATGCGGATAGAATTAAAGTTGTTGCACAAGGATCTAAATATCCAGTAGCAGATAATTCTACAGAATCTGGCCGCGCGCAAAACAGACGTGTTGAGCTTAAATACGAATAAACTATGGGTATAGTTATCAGCCTCATTGTAGTTCTCATTTGTTGTCTTATTATTTGGAGGGCTAGTGATGCATTCGAAGAATCATCTGAACTCATTGGTGAAAACCTGAGTGATGGTGTAAGAGGGGCTACTATCAACGCCATAGGTAGTTCTATGCCGGAGCTTTTTACCACAATTTTTTTCCTTTTAGTATTAAAGGATACAGAAAGTTTTTCGGGAGGTCTTGGTACCACAGCAGGTAGTGCTATTTTCAATGGGATGATTATTCCTGCCGTTGTAATACTTGCGGTTATAGGTGCTGGCGTAGTTAGATCCATTCAGGTAAGTAAGAAAGTTTTAGTCAGAGATGGCATTTCTTTGTTAGTCGCTGAAGCGGTGCTCATTTTCCTTATTGGCGGTGCCACCTTAAAATGGTACCACGGTCTAATATTGATGCTGATGTATGTCGCCTATATTGTCATTATGTTCTCTACCATGAGTGCTCCATCTGAAGAGGGAGAGGAAGATGAGGATGAAGATGAGGAAGAAGATGATGAGGGCGGATCTTCATCAAGACTAATGGCTTTATTAACCTTGGATATTCAATATGCATTATACAGGGATGAAGAGTTAACCAAAGGTCGTGCTTGGGTTCAGCTCATTATTTCGATGATTGTCATTGGCGCAGCTTGTTTATTGCTTGTTGTCGCTTGTCAATGGATGGGAGCTGATACGTTTAAAGTACCCTTCTTAGGGGAATTTAGTGGATTTGGCATACCTATAATTTTTGTCTCTGTGGTGATCGCATCTGCTGCGACTAGTGTCCCAGATACTATTCTGTCTATCAGAGACGCGAAGGCTGGTAACTATGACGATGCAGTGTCAAATGCCATTGGTAGTAACATCTTTGATGTCTGCTTTGCACTTGGATTACCACTTTTCCTATACACGCTAGTATATGGGGATATCAACATGGAGAAAGAGATAGTGGTATATTCTTCGGAATTGAGAATATTATTGTTTATCCTGACTTCCATAGCGGTGATGATTTATCTCTTTGGCAAGTCTATGGGGAAACTTAAAGCTTATCTATTGCTAACTGTATATGCTGTATTTACGCTATACATAGTGGGCAGAAGTATGGAATGGGAGTTTGCAACGACCGTTTCAGAATTCTTGAATTCTATATATTCTAGTATAAACGGATAGCAGGACATCATTTGACTGTCAAAAAAGGTTGGAGCTTAAACTCCAACCTTTTTTTTATATTTAAATCAAACAAAACCAATACTATGCTTATTCCTGGAATTGTACTCTTATCCATTGGTGTTATCCTTTCTCTAATGTCATTCTCCTCATTTCAAAAACGAGATAAACGATATAAGAAAGGTGTTAAAATGAAAACAAATACAAAGGCAATTATTTACTTCATTTTAGGTGCTGCCTTTATCATTGTATCCATCAAATTTCTCATGGTATGAAACTGAAAACACTCACTATCATCTGCATTGGACTTGTAATGTGCGCTTGTGTAAATGAGGCAGATCAACTTATCGAAGACTACGGAATCTTTATAAATAACGTAGAAGCAGAATATGAAGATTATTCGGATAAAGAGTGGGCCGAGGCGCTTTCGGAGTACGAAAACTTTAAAGTCTATCCAGAAGAGAATAATATCGAATTAAGTCAACGGCAAATGGATAGAATGGACGAGTACACTAGTCGTTTTAAGAAAATTCAGATGAAAAGAGATCCACTCAATCATGTCCTAGACATTATTATGAACTAATGAGAACTACCAAAACCATAACCAACTTAAGAGCTTTAAGTAACCAAAATACAGAGACGAAAAAGCAAAACCTTCCCAACCCTTTGGAGAGTTTCCAACGAAATTTCCCGCATAACGTTGAATCTGTGACAGTGAATACCTTATCTCCACTGTTCCCAGGTGGCGCAGAAAATATTCAGAATCAAGTTCTTCACAACAGTAAAGTAGTAGAGGCCTTTTATACTCCGCTGAAATCTTCATTATTAGTAATGGATCCACTTGAAGGAAGATATATTGCTAGTAATGCGAGTGGTTTTCAAACGGGAGACTCCAATATGCTCGAAAACGCTGGAGATATTTTAGATAATCTATCCAATTTTTTCTAGAGCATGGCAGTTAAAACAGAAAGATTCAATCTTAGGATACCTCCTGAGTATTGTGCGGATTGCATCAAAGATGCGCTAAGAGAAATTGGTACGTTCAAATCATACGATGATTACAATGGTTTTTTTCATGGCACCTATACTTATATATTTCAGAGAGTAGATGTCAGTGTCTTTCTCAAAGTAAATAAACGGGAGACACTCATTGAGGCTGCAGGTGCAACTGATGATGTCATAGGGACAGGTGGATCAAAAGCCATTAAAAAATTAAAGCAAGCGCTCTACGATAGGGCCAAGCAGTTCGAAGATTTTTACACCTTGGAGGATGCGTTAAAACTTCTTTATGAGGGAGATAAATCTGGAGCAGCAGCTTTAATCACTAAAGCAAAACCCAGTCATCGGGGAGCCATTTTTTTGCAACAGGTGTGTAATGCATTCTTGATGCTTAATAGCGGTGAGCAAGAGGAAGGCATTAGGTTGTTGTTAGACTCATTGAGACAGCAGCCTAAGAAAAATAGTGGCAACTACAAACAACTTGCTTTCATTGCCTTTAAGCAGGGGTATTTTAAGGCTTCGGCGAGTATTCTACTTGAGTTTAAAAATGTTCAAACGTTGGATGATGCGACACAAGATTTCTTGTTATTGCAACTCATCCTTTCTCAAGAAACTGCCGCCTTTGCGCAAGAAGCCATCAATGGCTTTCCAATGAATATTGACAGATTATCAATCGTCTTTCAGAATAAGGAGATTTTTTCCCGTCAAGAGCATCTATTTGATGCTGCTTATGAGGCATTTCTTGAGCAATTCAACAACAGAATTAGAAAAGATACAGCACTAGACAGTGTAGAGTATTTAAGAAATATTGGTGAGTTAAGTCTACCAGAATATTATGATACTCATCATGCTTACTTATGTGATGGGGAAATTGAGGATTTTCCGAGTTTCCATTCGGCATTCATGAATTTCATGGAAGTGATCCGACAGTCTGAAGAAGCAGCAAGAGAGATATTGTTGAGTAAGTTCAACTTATTGTTTTTATCGGTTGCGGCCAGTTTAGAGCAGATAGATGAGATTCAACAGTCCAGCCTTACCATGGACGGTAAGGGGGTGTACAATGAACTATATCAAAAAATAACTTCTACCGTCGACCAAATTTCCAAAGCACAGACCTTTACTGAATTGGAAACAAAGGTTAACCTGCTAAAGAATCAAAATGAGTCCTTTAAAAAACTTGATGTAGAATACCGAACGCTACTATCTAACTATATACTCAATAACATCACTAAGTTCAGTCGTGCAGACTTTGATGAATTAAAGGCTCTATACAAAATGCGCCTCAGCCATGACAAGTATTCTTTCGCCAAAGAGGAAGGATTATTAATGGCGAGTCTTTCTAAGAAGAAGAAATTCAAGCGCAAAGCCATTGTATTTACTCTGGTAGCGCTTCTCGTATCGTTTGCGATATTCAAAATTTCAGAAATAGATTTTGGTCCCGGTGAAACGTCAGAGCCTATTCCCATAACGTTTTTAGAATCTGGTAAAGAAATGGGTATCGTCAGTGATTTTGAGGATTACAGCAACATGCGACAAGGTCCTGGGACGGATTATCCTGTGGATCGCAAGCTCACCACCTTGGATTCTTTTTTTGTCATTAACAGCGATGCATCGGGTTGGTTGATGATACAATTGGCCGACTCAACCATAGGTTACGTCCATGATTCAAGGGTGGATATATTAACTGAAGAGTTTTATACCCAAATGTTAGCGGCCTTCAATAAGGAGTCAGACGCCATTAACCACATCAAGTCGCTGGAGCGAAGAGGGATTTCTGGAGACTTTTTATTTATACCAAACTACAGCTCTTTGAGTGGTACACAGATGTATGCTGTGTTTAGTGGAAAATTCGCAACTGAGTCTGAATGTAAAGTGGCCTTAAGAAAAACAAAAAAACTTCAAAGTTCAGCTTATGGTGTTTTAGTCTCGAATACATCACCTAGTAGTAGATTCGATGTTACCATAGAAAAGACGAGTTTTTTTGACGGGATGTCGGATAGGGATATTAAGGATTATGCGAGTGACCAATTGGGCCGATTCTCATCATTAATTGAAAATGAAGACATCGATCGGTTTACGGATATCTTTTCGAGTACGATGAGTATCTACCATAAGTATAGAGATACCCCATTGTCCACCATCATAGCAAATTCAAAAAGTAGATATTTCAATAAATGGATCGTACTTCAGGATAGCGTTTTCAGTGTAGCGCCAACTAGCAATAGTAAATATGAATTTACCTATAACAAGATTTATGTGATTCAATCTAAATCTGAACCCGAAGATACTCGAAGGTACCTGATAGAAGGGGTAATGAAACTAGACGAACGTACCGGTAAAATCATGGAGCTTGACGATACATCCACTGA
>Ga0181590_10002429_pt1 | contig 15694 bp, 16 predicted proteins | sample 071ome_34_FD_132446 | JGI IMG/M metagenome (GOLD analysis project Ga0181590, IMG submission 132446) | Coastal salt marsh microbial communities from the Groves Creek Marsh, Skidaway Island, Georgia - 071411BT metaG (megahit assembly) | ecosystem: Environmental > Aquatic > Marine > Intertidal...
AGATATGGTTTACCGTTGATTAATATGAATGGTAAACTTGACAATAAAATCGAACCGTCTTGTTGGCCTCTTGATAGATGGAATTTTGTTAATTTGGGATATAGAGACACACCTGAAGATTTTACTAGGTTCTACAATGGCACTTTGGATATGAATACCATGGTTAATGAAACTGATTTTTATATACCTACTGATGCGTTTTATATGGAATCATTAGAACCTTTAAAAAGTATTGAATCATATTTACTTAGATCATGCATTTTAAAGTTTCATACATTGGGGCATTTTAAGCCTCACATAGATACCTGGAAAGACAGATCTTCCTGGCTTAGGCTTTGGGGCACAACGCATCCTGAAGCAGTTAAAATTAGATATAAATCAAATACTGGAGAAAAATTAGTTTGGAATGATATAAAAAAAGAATATCAAAGTTATATTCCAATAAAAAATATTGAGCCGGGTAGATTGTATTTACATGACAGTTCAATATGGCATGATGCCATGTCATTTGAAGATAACACTTACCAATTTTTCATAGCAACAAGTTTAGATTTAGATCGTAATTTATGGATGTAATGAAAATTGATAATGATTTTAATCATGTCTCACATATAAATCATAGAAATTCTCAATATAATGATATTCAAGATTCATTTGGTATGACAACAATCGAAATTAATCCAACTGAACTTTGTAATAGAAAATGTGATTTTTGTCCTAGATCCGAATGGTATCCAAATTCTAATGATAATTTGTCAAAGGAAGATGCTAAAATAATCAAAAATAGATTAGATGAATTTAATTATAAGGGTATTGTAATTATTAGTGGAAAAGGCGAACCTATGCTAAATCCCAGCATATACGATATTGTAGAAACATTAAATGATAGATGGGTAGAATTAATAACAAATGGTGATAGAATATTAAAGCAACCTAAAATATTAGATAAATTATATGATAAAGGTTTGAGTAGAATAATTTTGGATGAGTATGATAATCAAATAAATTTTGAAAAAAAGAAAAAGTTATTGAATGGTAGACCGGGAGCTGTTAAAAATCATTTTAATCAAAATTTGCAATCTCAAATTTATAACAATAGATCAGGATCATTTGAAACTATTTCAGATTCATTGAAAAGAAAGTGTTATTTTCCTTTTTACAAAGGATATATTGATTGGAATTTGGAAATGAGATTTTGCTGCAATGATTGGAAATACAAAGAAACACTAGGTAATCTAAAAAATAATACGATTGAAGAACTTTGGATGTCTGAAAAAATGAACAAATATAGAAAAAGTTTATCGAAAGGAAATAGATGCGATGTAATCTCATGTAAAAAATGTGATGCAGATGGATTATTGTTAGGCGAAAAAAGTTTTAAAAAACTCTTGGATATGATATGAAAAATAGAAAAATGATATGTCTTGGTTGTAGTTATACTGATGATATGTACAGATCCGATTTAAATTTTTTGAGATGGCCTTCTGTAATGTCGAAAGAATTGAATATTAATGTTGTAAATTTAGGTCAAATTGCGGTTGGTAATGAAAAAATTTTTTATTTGCTTTATGATTATTTATTTGATCATTCTGATGTTACGGATGTGTGTATTCTTTGGACAGGTTGGGATAGACAAAGTTTTTTCGAAACAGATTCTGGAGATATGACTTGTTCATTGATCATGAGAATGATGCATGAATATGAAAGAGGTTTACCCCATGCTTTTTCATACAAACATTTTTCTTTGGAAAAAGTTGTTAATTTAAATTTGAGAATGTTTTATATGGCAAGAAAATTGTGCGAATCTAAAAAAATAAATTATGTATGCGGTCAAGGTGTAAGTTCGTTGCAAATAGACAAATTGGAAAGATTTAAGGCTAAAGGATTTAATGCACCCTATGATATTTTTCATTTAAGTAATTTTAATGATTTATGTATAGCCAATAGGTATTGGCAAGGTCAAATGCCTAGAGTTTTAGATATTATCAACCATGAAAATAGAAATGATTTTCATATAAGTGATAATGATTTTCATCCTAATGAAAAAGGTCATAGGGCAATTGCTAATTATTTTCTTTCTTATTTCGGAAATGGAACGGAAGGGGATTATATTTATGAATAAAATAGATTATTTACAATGTGATATTAAGGGAGGTAGAGAATATTTTGGTGAAACAAAAAATATGAAGGAACATGGAATTGGTTTTTATAACATTGATATATTTAAGCAAAAATTTGTTGGCGAATTTATTGATGGTAAAGCACATGGATTAGGTCTAAAAATTCAAGGGCCTGGTCGTGATTGGCAGAGAACTATAGTCTGCGAATATGATGAAAATGATCATGTCGGAATGGGAGCATATAAATGGGCAAACGGTGCAAAATATATCGGGACATATAAAAATGGTGTTGCAAAAGGTCCCGGAATGTTTATAACTCATGAAGGATTAAAATACATTGGTAATTTTAGTTTAGATGATGATATAGTAGGGGTAAAGAATATCGGTATGAAGGGTGCAGATTATTGGATTAGAGGTGATGGGAAATGGTATAATCAAAAAGATGAGGAAATAGATATCACTCAATACGGTTACGATATACACGGATTTAAAAGAATATATAATAAAGAGATTTGGCCGAATGGTACTTGGTATGAGGGTCAATTTGATGATAATAATTTATATTCTGGTTTTGGCCGTTATTGGTATTCGGCGACTAGATATTATGAGGGGGAATTTAAAGATGGGTTTTTTCATGGATACGGATTAGATTATTATGATGAAAATAATTATATGGAAGGTCAATTTGTGAATGGAGAATGTTGTGGTTTTGCTAAAGCCCACTTTGATAATGGCAGTTATGTTGGATATTTCAAAAAAAATAGATTTCATGGTGAGGGAAAATTTATTTATAAAGATAAAGTTTATGATGTTTTTTTTTACAATATTGTGACTAAAGGTGAAGGAGAAGGTATGGATACAGGTTTCACTTCAAAATAAAGATAAAATTATGTCAAAAATTTGTTATTATGCTCTAGGGGGCATTAATTATAAAAACGGTGTTATTACAACATGTCCAAGACAAGCTGATCAATTAGTATATGCTCATGAAAGCATAATACCATCTAAAATTTTCAATCATAAAAATTTTATTGAACTGAGAAAAAAATTATATGAAAATAATTGGCCTACCGGGTGTTCTACTTGTCAAGAAATGGAGGAACATAATTTAACTTCTATGAGGTTTGATTATGTTTTAGATAAAAATAATTTTTTTCGAAAAAAATCAATTGATGGTACTATTGAAAAAAGTTCAATAAAATTGATGGAGTGTTATGACGAAAAAAAACATCAAGTGAAAAACGAAGGGTTGAGGCACGTTGAGATTAGATTTAGCAAAGCTTGTAATTTCGCATGTCTGCATTGCTCTAGAGTTTATTCTACGGGATGGGATCGTAAATTACAGAATTATGTTCCAGATGATGAAGCGATAATGAACGATCTACGGCAATTATTAGGCACGGAACATAGGCATGGGCCAAATGATAAGAATGAAATGTCTTTGACCACAAAAGAAGCATTAGAGATAGTTGAAGACTTAAATGAAAATTTTCCATATGTTAATTATGTAGATTTTGCTGGAGGAGAAGTTTTATATCAAAAGCAATTTTTTCCAACCCTTGAAAAGTTGTCAGAGCATCCTAATGCTAGAAGAATGCACATTTCTTTTCATACAAATTTCAATGCAAATTTTGATGTTGAGAAATTATCTACTGCATTAGAGAAATTTGGCAAAAGTACGATAACTATTTCTGTAGATGCCGGTAAATCTTTCTATTCATATTTTAGGCATGGAGGACGGTGGGAAAAATTAAAAGAAAATGTGAAAAAATTTAGAGAGATTAATTATTCTACTTATGTGGATGTTAGTTGTACGACATCTATATTTCAAATGTTAGATATTTATGATGTTTTTGAATCTTTTTTTGATTTAGATTTAAATTTTGATGCATCTATTGTTCAAACTCCAAAATATTTAGATCCTTCTTTGATATTATATGATTTTAGAGATCATACATTTAAAGATATAGAAAAAACATATGATTTGATATCAAAAATAGAAAAACAAAAAAAATCTAGATTGGACTTAATGCAAGATAGAGGCGCAAGATATTGGCTAGATTATATTGTTGAATATATTAAAAATGTTAAAGTTGGTTACAACCAATTTAATAGATTTTTAATTTATAGGAAAAAATCTGATGAATTGTGGAAACAAAATTTTAATGATTATTTTTTAAACTATCAAATCATTGATGATGAATTGGTTAAAATTAGATGAAATTTAATATTTACATTGGCTATGACGATCAGCGAAATAATATTTTCAAAGTATGCGAAAAAAGTATACTAAAAAATAGCAAAAATAATATTGAAATATTTAAGATAGGTAATTCAATTTTAAATAAAAATATTTGGTACAGAGAAAAAAATAAAGATGAATCGACAGATTTTTCAATTTCTAGATTTTTAGTTCCTTTTTTATCCAATTTTTCTGACATATCAATTTTCATGGATGATGATTTCTTATGGAAATGCGATGTTTCTGATTTGATGGAATTTTATGATGATAGTAAATCTGTTATGGTTTGTAAGCATAATTACATATCAAAATTTGAAACAAAATGGAATTCAAATAAACAAATCAATTATGCTAGAAAAAATTGGAGCAGTTTGATGATTTTTAATAACAAACATTTTGATTGTAAAAATTTAAATGTGAAAAATGTCAATGAAAAATCTGCATTATGGTTGCATCAATTTAAGTGGACTGATGATAAAAATATCGGTCAAATACCTCTAAATTATAATTATTTGGTTGGCGAGTATGAAGAAAATTTTAATGATATAAAAGCATTACATTTTACTAATGGGTGTCCTATATATGATGATTCTATAAAAACAAGACATTCAAATGAATGGTTAGAGATCTATGAAAGCTTATAAAAATGATTGATAAAGATCCTGATAATTTACCTTCTGATACTTTTTGCGCATTACCTTGGATGCATATATCAACAAGACCTAATGGACACATGAGAGTTTGCTGTACGGCAAATGCCTCGGCAGTTCAAGATAAAGATTCTACTATAAAAACGGTATCTGAAGCAGGAGTTTTAAGAAGAGATGATGGCAAACCCGCAAATTTAGCAACAACAGGTTTGATTGAAGCATGGAATAATGATTACATGAAGGCCGTAAGACGTAAAATGTTGAAGGGAGAAAGACCGGCATCTTGCATCAAATGCTTCAAAGAAGAAGATTCTGGTCATAGGAGCAAAAGACAATGGGAAACGGCAAAATGGGTAAATGAATTAGGTATTGATGATATACTGTCTGGAACAGAAAAAGATGGTTCTATTCCCCCCAGAGTTAGATATATAGACTTGAGATTGGGGTCCAAATGTCAATTAGCTTGTGTGATGTGTAGTCCTCATGATTCTTCAAATTGGGTTAAAGAATATAAAGAAATATATCCTACTTTAAAAAATGATAGACTTAGAAATTCACAACTATGGGAAAAAGATTCTGGAAAATTAGCATGGTCTGGAGGATCGTATGCATGGCATAAAAAAAATCCAAATTTTTGGGAAGAATTCTGGACACAAGTACCGACTTTAAAGCAATTATATTGGGCAGGAGGTGAATCTTTAATAATGAAAGAACATTATATGGTTTTAGAAAAAATTATTGAAATGGGTTTTTCTAAAAACATAGAGATTAGATATAATTCGAATGGTTTAGAGTGGGATTCTAATTTATTTGATTTATGGAAAGAGTTTAAAAACGTCATCTTTCATTTTAGCATAGATTCTTACAAAGATCAAAATCATTTTATTAGATACCCTTCTCCTTGGAGAAAAGTTGTAAATCAATTAAAAAAATTAGATGATTATCCTTTTGGAAATTTAAGATTGACCACCGCAACAACAATAACTGCTTTAAATATTTTTTATTTGCCTGAATTTATTTCTTGGAAATTAGGACAAGATTGGAAATTGTTGAATAGGTTTCCAGCAGGTGCTGGCATGATTGATTTACATCTTGCATATTGGCCTCCTCAATTGAATTGTAAAGTACTACCGAATTGGTTTAAAAAAGAGGTTACGTTAAAATTTAAAGATTTCTATATTTGGTTAAAAGATAATTGGAAAAAATGTAATGGTGTAGAAAATTTAAAATATGAAGAATGGGTAGATTTACCTTATGGTATAAAAAGATTAGAGGGTTTGATATCATTTATGAATTCAGAAGATTGGTCAGAAAGATTGCCAGAAACGGCAGAATGGTGTTTTAAGATATCTGAACATAGACAATTAGATTTTTTAGAGATATTTCCAGATTTAGAATGGTTGGAGTGGTATAAATGAAAGAAGAAAAAATACTAATCGAAATACCAGAATATGTTTCGAGGTATAATGAAAGTATATTGAAAAAATTATATTCAGTTCCTTTTGATGTAAATGATAAAAACATTAAAGATTATCCATTCAATAAAATTTCAAAAAATTATATAAATCAACTCTACTCTTCTGTGGATTCATTCGTGAAAAGAAAAGTAGAGACAATTGGTATGTGGATGTCAGGGGGCGCAGATAGTTCTATTCTCGCTTATTTGTTGTGTAAAAAAATAAAAGAAGAGAATTTAGAAATCAATTTTCAACCTCTATCGGTAAGAAGAACTAGAGGATGGAATCCTATATACGCTGCTAATGTTATTGATTTCATTTGTGATAAATTAAAATTTGATCGTATGAATGATCACATCATATACTTTCCTGATAAAAACAACACAGAATATATTGAGATATCAGTTTTTTGGGAAAAAAATTATGAATTATTTAAAAATGACGTAATTCAAGTTTTATTTTCTGGTATAACCTCAAACCCCCCAAAAGAATCAAATTTACCTTTAAATAAAGAGAGAAATAGAGATGATCACATCATTAAAAAAACTTTTTCTTGTGATAGTATGAAAACTTTTTACGATCCTTTTATTAATATAAATAAAAAAATTATAAAAAAAATTTATGATGATAATAATTTAACAAATTCTCTTTTTCCATTGACAAGAAGTTGTGAAGGAAACGAAAAAGATTCTGGAAATTTCACCTATCATTGTAAAAAATGTTGGTGGTGTCAGGAGAGATTTTGGGCATTTGGTAAATATGAATAATATAGAAGATGTCTCAAATAGATATCAAATAATATGGGATTTGGGTAGAAGATGTTCATATTCTTGTTCTTATTGTCCTCCTCACAGAAATAATAAAACATCATCTTTCATAGATTATTCTACACTTTGCTCTACAATGGATAAAGTCGCAGAATATTCATATCTTTATGATAGCTTTAGACAAAAACCTGCCAAAAAAAAGTTAAGTTTTACTGGAGGTGAACCTACAGTACATCCTGAATTTTTTTCATTTTTAGAGTATATTAAAGATAATTTTCCCGAATTTAGTCGAGGATTGACAACTAACGGGTGGTTCAATGATAAGATTTTAGACAAAGTTAAAAAATTAACAACTGGAGGAACATTATCATATCACTGTGAGGCAACCCCAAAAATGAAAGAAAAAGTCGTCAATAATTCGATAGCCTTGAGAGACAACTTCAAAGTTAATGTGATGTTTCATAAAGATTTCTTTGATGAATGTGTAAAAGTTTGTGACACTCTACAGAAAAATAATGTGAATTTTATACCTAGAATCATTGGAGATGAAGAGGTGGATGAAAAAGCAATTGAAATGGGATATGCTCATAGATATACTAGAAATCAAATGAGTTGGTTTAGAAATTATTGGAAAGAACTTGGTCAAGAAACCGCAGAAACTGGATTTAGTCAAAAAGGATTGGGTAGACCTTGTTGTGGCGGTAGATGTTTTAAGGCAGATGGTCTAGATTCATATTTTTTATCAGATACAAATTTTTATGGTTGGTCTTGTATGGTAAATTGGTTTTTCTTATTTTTAAATTCAGAATTGGATATTGTATATACACACCAGACTTGTTCTGTAAATTTAGAAGGTAAGGTTGCTCCATTGGGTAAAATATCTGACTTTAATAAAATAATCGATGAGTTGGGAGATTATTTATTTTCGAAAAAAATTCCAATGATAAAATGTCCTAAAAATTTTTGCGGTTGTGGTATGTGCATAACAAAATCGAAAACAGATATTTCTCAGATGTTTGATAGACATACAATTAAAGAATTATCTTTCTATGATCAGAAACAGCGAAAAAGTAATTTTGAATCAGATTTAACAGTTAAAAAGATATTTGAGTCATTATGAAACATTTTTGTATGGCACCATTCGTTCATGTTCAAAAGAATTCTTTTAATGAATTTAATCCATGTTGCATGTTCAATAAAAGAATTTATCATAAGCATGATAGTATTTCATCGGCATTTAATAGTCCAGAAAACTTAGAATTGAGAAAAAAAATGTTAAATGATGAATATATAGATGGATGTGAAAAATGTTATCGGGACGAATCCCTTGATAAAATTAGTTATAGACAAAGATTCAATGATAGATATTTAGATAAAGGGTATGTAGAAAATCCTAAAATTAAAGAATTAGAAATTGCTTTGAGTAATAAATGCAATTTTAAGTGTGTTGATTGTAATACAAAATTTAGTTCATCTTGGTACAATGATGATATATTGTTAGGTAGAACTTTTTACACAAGTAAAGGTAGAGATGTTACTTTTAGTATTAAAGATGAAGATTATGAATATTTAGAATTGAATGAAATAAAAATTTTAGGAGGCGAACCTTTTCTTGAAAAAAGATATTTAGATATATTTAAAAAAATAGATGTTGAAAATATTAGTTTGTTTTTTGTTACAAATAATTCAATATTTCCGAGTATTGAATGGATTGAACAATTGAGAAAATTTAAAAATGTTATTTTTAACATTAGCATTGATGGTGTATACGATGTTGCGGAATTTGTTAGATACGGTAAAAAATTTTCTAAATTTGAAAACAACTATGATAAATGGATTTCATTAAATATTAAAAATATGAAAATCGTTCCGCATTATGTTTTTCATTCATTGAATATATTGAACTTTGATGATACTATAAATTGGCTAAAAATTAGACACCCCAATGAAAACATAAAAAATGTATTATCTTATGATTTTTTAATGCAACCGGACATGTTAAATTTATCTTTTCTTCCTGAGGAGTGTAAAAGTTTGATAATCGATAATATTGAAAATTTTAAGGATGAAATTAAATCTTTTTTAAATACCAATCAATACCAAAAAGAAAAATGTATGGAATTGCTCAAATATTATAATTTTTTAAATTTAAGAATAGATGGACCAAAACAAATTGAAAGATTGATGAAATGTTTAAGATCAATATTGTCGAAATAGAATTATCATCATTATGTAATGCAAAATGTTCAGCCTGTATGAGAACAATGTTAGATCAAAATGGTAAAAAATATTATAAGGGAAATATTTCATTTGATGATATTGTGAAATGGTTTAGAGATATTAATTTATCTGACACAAAGTTTAAATTATGTGGAGTTTTGGGCGATCCAATGATAAATCCAGAATTACATGATATTATATTCTATCTTCTCTATGAAAAAAATGTAAAAAATATTGAAATGTCTACAAATGGAGGAACACGTACACAAAAATTTTGGAAAGAATTAGGAATTTTATCTAAACATTCGAAAAAAAGGTTTTACGTTCATTGGGCTATTGATGGTGCCACTAGAAATGATTATAGAGAAAATGTTGATTTAAAAAAAGTTTGGGAGAATGTTAATTCTTATCATTCTGGAGGAGGAAATTCAATATGGCAATATATAATTTTTGATTATAATGAAAATGAGGTTGATATAGCAAGACAAATGGCAAAAAACAATAATATGAAATTCGCAACAAGAAAAAGTTGGAGAAATAATTCAGACTTTGCAAAAGTAAAATCAAAAGCTGCAAAAGAAATTGATTCTGAAAAATATGAAGATGTAGAAAAAAGAGCATATGATAAAACGTATGAGGATGCAAAAATAATTTGCAGGCATAAAGTAAAAGGTGAAATTTATATTGGAGCAAATAACAGATTATGGCCTTGCTGTCATTTATATGATGAAGATGTTGCGCAAAAAAATAATTCTATAATGCATTTACTTGAAAATGTTGGTCATGATTTTAATGATTTAAACAAATATAGTATAGAAGATATTTTATCAAGCGAATGGTATGAAACAACTCTTGAGGAAAGTTGGAATAAATTTCATTCATTACATTTACCTAGATGTTATCTGACTTGTGGTGATAATGGAAAACGTGCTGTAATAAAACAGATAGAGGAATAATGTCACCTCTAACATATACAAAACCTCTCAATAGTGAAAAAGAACTTGATATTGTGATGAAATACATATTTGGATCAACGGACTTGCACATTCCATATATAACTGATGAATCAAAAGAGACTCTATGTTATATGGTGTTTGACGAACATCGATATTATTGGAATAATTGTGATTTGATATATAAAAATAGAGGAAAAAATGAAATTGATTACTGGGACAGAGTGAAATATTTAGATTTTAAAGTGACAACTTCAATGTTTGATGATGAAAAATCTTTTGAATGTTTGCAAAATTTTTTAACTAATTGCCAAAAAGAAAAAACTTTACATATAGTCAATACATTCCATGACAAAAAATCTATTTTTGAATTAGATGAGTGGAATAAAATTTGTGAAATAATAAATCAATTTTCAACCGAATATCTGTCTATTGAAATTTTGAATAAAACTTATTTTAGTGAAAATCATATTATTGATATCGAACAAGAAATAAAAAGCTGTAAAGAAATATTTAATTGCTTTAGATTAGATTTTTTTCTGTATTTTAAAAAAAATAATTTTTTCTACATACCATTAATATTAAATGGAATAGATTTGCCAACACAAGAATACGAAAAAATATGTGGAAAACTGAAACAGTAGAATGGATTGATATAGAGTTAACATCTTATTGTAACATCAATTGTACGGGTTGCTTGCGTCAACAGTCAGATAATGTTTCTAGTATATTAAATAAAGAATATCTAAAAATATCTGATATTAAAAAATGGTTAAATAAAAAAGATTTTCCATCTATTAAAATAATTAATTTTTGCGGTTCCATAGATGAACCTACATCACATCCAGAATTTTTTGAGGTTCTTGAATATTTTAAAACTTGGAATTGTCATATCAATATTGCCACAAATGGTTCAATTAGAACTGAAAACTGGTGGAAAAAATTAGCACTATTGTTAAGAGATTGTTCACATAACATACATTTTGGAATTGATGGTTTGAATGGTTTAAGTGAAAAATATAGGGTCAATAGTAATTACGATAAAGTTAAAAAAAATTTTAGATCATTTATATCAAATGGCGGTAAGGCTATATGGCAATTTATTGTTTTTGATTGGAATGAACATCAGATTGAGGATGCTTATAATTTTTCAGTTGATGAAGGATTTATTGGCTTTAGAAAAATATATTCACACAGAAAAACATCTGGAGAAAAGAAAATAGATAGATATGAATCAGAAGAGATAGAGTGTAAATATGCCAAACAAAAAAGAATTTTTATCAATCATCTAGGTAATGTTATACCTTGCTGTCACTTAAATTCTGAAACGTTAGAAATTTTGGCAGCAGAAAAAATAAAGACTAATTATGGAGAACTATTTTTAAAACACGGAAAACAATTAGAGACAAATTTAAAATATCAGAAAATTAATGAAGTGATTGAAGGACAATTTTTTGAAGATATTATAAAATCTTGGTCAACTAAAAATCCGATTAAAAAATGTCACACTACTTGTAAAAAAAAGAATTATGACTTATTCGATGATACAAAAATAATAAATAATTAAGAATAATTTTCTATAGGAGAAAAATTTATGTTTAAGCAAATGATTAAAAAAACGATTTACAAATCTCAAAAATGTCAAAGAAATTGGGATTTAGAAAAACAAATGCCAGAAGAAGACATTGATTTAATTTTATTGTCAGCAACACAATGTCCTAGTAAGCAAAATTTATCATATTATAATGTTCACTCTATAACTGATCGTGAAAAAATAGAGAAAATTCATAGTATGACAAAAGGCTTTGGTCCTATACACGCAGATAATAATTACACTGGAGAATTTTTAGACGGTGAGCATGAGAACGAGGAGTATAAAACTAATTCTCAAGTTTTAGGTAATTTATTATTGGCGTTTACGAGCAATGAAAAATCTTTACACCAAAGAGAAAAAGATAGTGAAATTGATCAAAAAATAAATGAGGACGATAGATTAATGGCAGTAGGTATTGCCGCTGGTTACGTGAATGTTGTTTCAACTATGTTAGGTTACTCGACTGGGTGCTGTAAATGTTTTGATTCAAAAGAATTGAATGAATATTTGGGTGAACCTACTATGCTTTTGATGGGTATTGGATTTAATGATTCTAGTAGAAATAGAAGAGAACACCATTATGATAAAGAATTTACATTTCCATCATTAAAGAAGACTATTGAAGTGACGCATCATTGATATGAATACTATAAAAAATGAATTAGATGATATAAATTTAGAAATAATTTATGATTTTTTTGATGAAGATTATTATTCACTTGCAAAGGAAGTGTGTGCAGAAATTGGAGTTCAAAACGTCTATGATTCGACATTTGGAGGTAAACGTTGTGATTTGAAAAATCGTTTTTTTATTACAAGAAATAACTCTAACAAATTTTTAAAATTAGCTGATTATATAAATGAAAAATGTAATCTTGATAATAATTTAATGAGATTAGAAATTTGTAATGACACTGATGGTTTTTGGTTAAAACAGCACAATGATCATCCTGAAAGATTATATTCTTATGTCATATATGTTGATGGTAATGGTCCCGGAACAACATTTGTAAAAGATGATAAAAAAATAAACATCGATTGGGAATTGAACAAGGCATTATATTTTAAGACTAATGGGTTTCAAACATATGAAAAATCCAATCTTTCTCATGGTGTTGATAAAATAAAATTTTTTGGAATTAGATCTACAATAATTGCAACATTTACTGATGAAAAAATTTGGAAAAACCTTAATACTTGTTATATTTGAAATATGTTATATAGTGAATATGATTTTACAAAAATACCTTGGAATGATATAAAAAGCTTTGGCACTTTTAAAATGCTCGAAAGCGATTTATTCACCATTTCATGGCTTTTAGGTAGGTTTTGTAATTATAGATGTTCTTATTGCTGGCCATATGCTAGAAGCAATACCAAAGACCACAGACCTACAGAGTTATGTCTTTCTACCATTGATGAAATAAAAAAACAGGCAAGAGAAAATGGATTTAATAGTTTTCATTTCAGTTTGTCCGGGGGAGAACCAACATTTCATCCTGGTTATTTGAATATATTAGAATATTTGTCTGATGATATTTCAAATACCAATTATACATCAATTCACATGACTTCTAATTGCTCTAGACCATTAAAATGGTTTGAAGAATATGTTCGTCATGCAAAAAAATTTTCAAGATCAAGTATAACTGCATCATATCATAGAGAATTTGTTAAAGGACAGGTTAAGATAGAAGAATTTGCAGAAAAATTAGAATATTGCCAAAAAAATGGAATCAGGGTAACAATAAATTCAGTAATGGTGCCTGAAAAATTTGATGAAATATATTCGGAATTAATTTATTTTGCGAATAAAGGAATTAATGTGACATTAAAACCTCAGAGTGATCCTACCGCCAGTAAAGTAGTCGATGGTTATACCATAGAGCAACTTAAAATGTTACATAATGGAATGCCTCAGTTGACTAATATGGAAGTCAAATCTAAAAAAATAAAAAATATTAGACAAGAATTTGAAATTATAATGAAAGATAAAAATAATCAAGAATGGTATTTGGATCAAGCAGAGAGATTTAATGCATTTAATTTTAATAATTTCAAAGATTGGAAATGTCATGCTGGTTATCAAAGTATAATAATTAGAGAACCGGATGGCAGTATTAAAAGAAGTTATAGTTGCTCCGATATACCTCTGGGTAACATTGAAACTGGTTTTAAATTGTTTGATAAACCAATGAAATGTATCACTAATGCTTGTGTTAGTTCTGCAGATAGTAAAATTCCTAAATTTAAAGATGAAAATGAATCCCCGTGAATTTCAAAAAGTTTATAAAGTTCCAGATAAAACTAATACTTTTTGTTATTATCCATTTTATGCCTTAGTTTTTAAGATGTACAACAACAGTGAATTATCTCATATTGCGCCTTGTTGTATGATGCACGATACGGACCACAATTCTATATTAAATAAAGAAGAATTAAAAGGTTTAACTCCTGATCAAATTTTCAATCATGAGAAATTTCAAAAATTGAGAGATAATCTAATGAACGGTGTGAAAGATAAACATTGTGCTACGTGTTGGAATCAGGAAAATCAAGGTAAAATTTCACATAGAATGTATACTGGTTGGGATTTTGATGAACCTTTCGTGCCATCATTGAAAGAAGTAGATCTATCTTTATCTAATAAGTGTAATTTGGCATGTAGAATGTGTAATATAGGTAATTCACATCGATTATATGATGATATTGATAAGATGGAAAAGTTAGGTGTCATGGCACAATTTAATTTGGCATCAAATAATTCTATGATTTCAAGTAATTTGCCTAAGAATACTTCTGAAAATATAGCAATAAAATGGTTGTATAAAAATACAGAAAAAATAAAAATTTTAAAAATTTCTGGAGGCGAACCTTTATATGACAAAAGTGTAATAAAATTATTAAATAAATTTGTAGAAGATGGCAGTTCTGAACAAACATCCCTAGTTTTTCATACCAATGGATTATTAATTGATGATCAAATAATTGATTTATTAAATAAATTCAAACATCAAATGCACACGTTTAGTATTGATGGTGTAGATAAGACATATGAATATGTGAGACATTTATCAAATTTTCAAAAATTGGAAAGAAATTTGATTAATTGGTTTTCTAAATCAAAAAATATTAAATATTTTAATAGTAATTTTGTATTATCAGCACTGAATATTCATAATATAGTAGATTATATGAATTGGATAGTTTTTAATTTTCATAATAAAATAAAATGCAATATATTTTTTTCCAGTGTTAGACCTTTTACAAGAGGAATACATATTAGTAATTTGCCCATAAATTATTTAAAAAAGATTAAAAATTCATTTTTAATCTTTTATGAGTTTTTTGAAAAAATAAGACAAAAAGACATGAGTTTATTAAATCATTTTTATTATGAGAGTGAAAATATCATAAAAATGATAGATAACTCTATAGATAAAAATTTGTATGATTTAAATAAGAATAATTTATATGATGAAATTTCAATTTTGGATAAAGTTAGAAATCAACATTATTCAAACTATTTACCCGAAGATTTTTGCGAAATACTCAACAAAATAAAAAATGAATCATAGAAATAAGGTTTTTTGTTCTTTACCTTTTACAAATGTTTATATAGATTCTCAGAATGAATACAAACTGTGCAGTGATTCAACAACTAGTTCAAAAATAAAATCCTCAGATCAAT
>Ga0181590_10002431_pt1 | contig 15691 bp, 15 predicted proteins | sample 071ome_34_FD_132446 | JGI IMG/M metagenome (GOLD analysis project Ga0181590, IMG submission 132446) | Coastal salt marsh microbial communities from the Groves Creek Marsh, Skidaway Island, Georgia - 071411BT metaG (megahit assembly) | ecosystem: Environmental > Aquatic > Marine > Intertidal...
TGACGGACGATGATGCGTACACAATGACTATAGTTGTCACGCAAGACGCGACGAATGATTACACGCTGACATTTCCTTCGTCATGTAAGTTTCAAAGCGGTATTGCCCCAGCAATTCCATCTGTAGGCGAAACCGACGTGTATGTCTGCTTTACCGTTGATGGTGGTGTGAACTGGCTGGTGTTCTTGGCTGGCGAGGATATGGGTTAATGTCGAGATTAGGAAAATCTCTTATTGCTGCAACGTCGCGTAGAAACGCGCCAGCGCGTTTGGGTGATCCAGAAGCGTACAAGTTTGGTGTGCATGATGTTGATTTAGGCGACGTATTGGAAAGCCTATATACGATTGGCGGCATTCCAAAAACAGCTACTAAATACAGGCTGGGTACGCGCTATATGGCGATCAATTATAACTCTAGTGGTCTTAAATATTATATCACATGGGTTCATACTCAATTTTCAGGTTCTACTTCTAATTCATCTTATGATAAATTAGATTGTGTCCATCTTACTTTGACGGAGCCACATGATCTAAATACTATCGATCATGACCAAACTGTTTATAAGTCGATAGATTTTGATGATGTTGACGCAACATTAGCCAATGGTTTTTCGCTGAATGATGGTTACGGCTCATTTAATTGGGCTAATGGCGGTTACAAATTTAATGTTTTTGTTAGAACAACAAGTTCTATTTTTACGCAAAAATACAATGTATATACGCTTACAGCACAAACGCCATATGATCCGACAACGTTTTATCCAGGCACACAGCTTGGGACATCAAACTTTCAGTTAGCAGAAAACAAGCAAGATTTTCAAAGTTCAACACAGATACACTGGGATTTAACAGGAACGAATGCACTTTTAACTGCTAGAGGTTCGCCGTTTTTGTCCTACAGCACGACCTCGTCAAACGCTTATAATTTTGATGGTGGCGGCTCGGGATCGCAATGGCCTATTCCAAATGCTGCTTGGTACAGCCCAGCGTTGTCCGCTCGTAGTTCCAGTTATGCAAGTGATACTACGTCGCGCGTTTGGGTCGGAACTGTAAATAGTACCTATGATGATGTTTTTTATCCTACCCGTAGTTCGGTAAATAATGATGCAACCTTAATTTTAGAAAAAAATAGAACCACAAAAGCAAGCAACAGAACTTGGTTTACAAAATATGGTTTAACACCGACTTCTTATAATTGTGGTGATATTGATGCGTCACAACCTAATATTACATCAGTTCGTGATTTTGGTTTTAGCTTAGACGGCACAAAGCTGTATCAGCTTGGAAGTTCAGTTTCAAATAGTTATTCAGGGCCGGTTTATCTGCAACAAGCTAATCTATCGACACCATTTGACCCCAGCACAGCAACTTCTTACACGTCACTTGATATTGCTACGGTGATAAACCCGACTTCGGCTAGTGCAAGTACATTTGCGTGTTCTTTCTGTTTTAACCTTGCAAATACATACGCTGGCACGACGGCTTATGCTGCTGGAAAACGTTTATTTATTTTAGGCATCGATCTAAATGAAAACGTTAAATTATACACGTTAAATCTATCAACCGCGTGGGACGTAAGCACAGCAACGTTGGATGAAGCATTAGCGGAAAATGTTACAGGGATAACTGGTAACGACATTGTTGCTGCTGATAGTACAGCGATTTTTCGCTCTCAAATATTTATGCATCCCAATCGACAAAATGCGTCTAGCCAAAATATAGAAGCCGTATGCATTATGCCGTATTGCGGCCCTAATAATGATAAGATGAATACTTGGCTGTTGGAAAACAACGGTGGCGGATCATGGACAAGTATTTACGTTGGAAACTTGCAAGATTTCATTGAACAGGACGCAAATTCTATCGGCGGATCAACGACTTATAATGCGTTCCAAGACATAGCAGAAAAAAGTTATAACTACCCAACTTTAAATATGCATGATTTTGGGCAAAACTTTCACGACACAAGCCAGACTAAGTATGGTGTGCGTCGTGAGGCGTATTATAGATTTTTACAGACAGTTGACATTACTTACGGTTCTGGCGCGTCTGGGGCTGACATTATTAATGTTGAAAATTGTTCGACAGGTCATGGCGAAATTCAACAGCGTCCCGCAACTAGATCGTCTGGGACAGGGAACTTTGCAGAGGCGGTATATGTTGGGGAATTAGTTCGCACGGTTAGTGCTGTATATGGCACTACGCAAAACGATAGAATGTATATGCCGTGTATTCTTGAAGAAGCAGCCTCACCTAACGATAATACAATTCAGCATTACGCCTGTTATAATCGTTACAGAATGGGCGGAGTTGATGACTTTAACATTGGTTCTGGGCAAATAGCGACCAATCACCATTACACACCACCAACAAACGGACAAATAATAGAAGGTGTTCCAATCGGAGAAATTTTCAGTGGTCGCGGTGCGTATTCAATTAACAAGAAACCTGGCATTTTCATGCATCCATTACGCGCGGCTACGGCTGAACTGCCAGAGTTGAATGCGCGTATAGGCTTTATTGATGACAGGGGATACGTTCAATACCTTGAATCTGATTATTATTCAGATAATGGGCAGTACCCGCTACCCACTGTTTTGAATGAGCCTAGAGGTGTAAACGCGACAATGGGCTTGGGATTGAAGTATCTCAAGACTGAAAACACTATTTCAGCGCATGATATATTTATGGACGATCAAACGTTCTATGCATCGCAAGCCAGGTATCAACGAATAAAAGATGTTGAGTTCGATCTAACTGGTCATGTTTGTCTAGTTTTAACTGGCAGCATGGGAGCGACAAGTGGTGATTGGGCTGATTCCGTATGGGTTTATTTCGTAACAAAGCCGTTTTCTACAAATAAAAATGATTGGACGTATGTTGGCAAATCCACACATGCGGGTGCTGGAAACCGTCCTGACTCAATGAGTATTTTTCGTGATAGAGTAATTTTTACAGACACGGATGCTGATGTTTTGTATTATGAATCAATTGATATTAGCGACGTTAGACGTTTAGGGCCAAATGCGACGATACCAGCAACTTGGATGACTAGCCCAAGCCAAGACAGGCAAAGTTTAGCAAATAACACTGAAAATATACAGGTAAGCCATAACGAAAATTTAGATGGCTCATACGATGCTCTTTGGACTTATAAGACCAGTGGGACAACATTTTTGTATAAATCAACAATTGTTTACAATCCAACTTATACACGTTGGGAAAAAGGCACCTCTAGTCCAGCTTTGTTTGTTGGTGCAAGTGAAACTGGAACACATTTGTCAGACGATGTTTTTTCAACATATGCGTGGTGGTATGATTGGGATAAAGATATTCTTTATTTTGCGCAAGCAAATGAGGATGCATCTAGCACCTACCGTAATCCTCTGACCATAAGCCGTGTTCCTTTGTTAACTAAAACGGGTGGCGTTGTAAATAATTCGTGGGAGTTCAATTATGACGCAATAGAAACGTTCGATCATCGCGGCACGGTAAATGTCGCGCCACATCGAATAAAAGTCCACAGAGATCGTCTGATATTTGTGGACTATGAAAAACTGTACATTGGTTCCGTAAGGCTAAAATAGGAGTGTAAAATGTGGATCAAAGCAAACGGCGAAACCCCAGAAGTTTGGCCATACGACATGACAAAACTAAAAGCTGATAATCCAAATACTGCTTTTCCTAGAAACCCAACCGCTGAAACGTTAGCTGCGTTCAACACTTATATTGTAACTGTAGGCGCGGTGCCAGAATACGATTATCTGACACAGCAAACATCGCTAGATGTGCCAGTTTACGAAAACGGCGAATGGTCAGTGGAATTTCTTGTTACAGATCGACCACAAGATGAAGCCGAGGACGCAATTAGAGGTCGTCGTAATGGGTTGCTGGCTGCGACAGATAATTGGGCTTTGTCAGATCGAACAATGACACAAGCACAAACAGATTACCGACAGGCATTGCGTGACGTACCAAACCAAGAAGGTTTTCCGTATTCTGTGGTTTGGCCTACAGACCCTAGTTGATAACTACGGCAAGCGGAGAATGACAAAGTGGACAAAAGGACGGTAGCATCTGCGCATGAACGCATAGACGGGCTGGAAAAAGAGGTGGTTGAGATTAAAACCGAAATGAAAATCCAGTTTAAAGATTTGTTTAATCGTGTGAAGCGCATGGAAAGCATAATGATCGGGGCTACAGCATCGATCATTGGATTACTTGTTGCGGTATTGATGAAGATGGGCTGATGATTGATCCTCTTTCGGCATTAGCGATTGTAAAATCGGGAATAAGCGCTGGCAAGCAATTGCACAGCATGTCGAAAGAATTGGCAGGGTTTTTCGATAGTGTAGACGGCGCAAAAAAAGCACACGCCAAAAAGAAAAACAGTGTGTTTGCATCTGCAAATGAAGAAGCAATGGCGACTTGGACGCAAATGCAAAACGCTAAAGTTGCCGAAGAAGAATTACGAGAGTTTATTACAAACACTAAAGGATACAGCGCGTATCAAGAGTTGTTAAAACTTAGACGCCAAATAGCAAACGAGCGTCGAGAAGCCGAGCGTTTAGCTGAGATAGAACGGCAAGAAAAACAAGAATTAATTGCGACAATTCTTGTAATTTTGATGATGATTGTCGGTTCAATTGTGGCTGTTGGGTTCTTCCTAAAAGCAAAAGGGTTTATCGAATGAACGAACTAATTCCTGACAAAAAAGCGTATCAAATCAACAAGCGCCGAATGGCTTGGTCAGCGTTGGGCATGATGATTATTACCACAATAGCAACGATTATAGATCCGCAGCGTATGGCTGGCGCAGAGAGCGTTTTGATGACCCAATATATCGCTCTTTCGGGGCTTGTAGGCGCGTATTTCGCATTAAGCGGTAAAGCTATGGGAGGTGAAACGTGATTGGTCAAATTGTATCAGCAATTGGTGGGCTTGCTACGTCATATATCGACGGCAAAACTGCTATTCAAAAAGCAAATGCCGAAATACGGCTCAAAAAAGCAACGTCAGAAACAGATTGGGAACAAGCTGCAATTGAGGCTTCTAATAATAGCTGGAAAGACGAGCTTTGGACAATTTGCTTTGTGGCTTTGTTGCTGGCTAATTTTATACCTGGCTTACAACCAGTTATGGAACAAGGATTTGCCAACCTTGAGGCTACCCCCACGTTCATTCAATGGGGCATGTATGCCTCGATTGCTGCCTCATTCGGAATAAGAACAATTCGTGGTTTCGGAGTGAAAAAATGAGTGATGCATTGCGCAAGTTGCAAGAGAAAGTAGGGACGACGCCAGACGGTAGTTTCGGCCCAAATACTGCCAAAACGATTGCAAACTATTACGAATGGTCGCCAGAACGCGGAGCGCATATGCTTGGTCAGTTGGTGCATGAAAGTAATAATTTCAAAGCGACAACAGAAAACCTGAATTATTCAGCAAAAGCATTACTTGCTGTGCATCCGCGATACTTCAAAACGCAAGAGCAAGCAGAAGAATACGAGCGTCAACCACAAAAAATCGCTAATTACATCTACATGGACGAAAACCGAACGAAAAAAGGTGCGCTTGGAAATGTCCGTGAAAATGACGGCTGGGTGTGGCGAGGCCGTGGATTTTTACAATGCACAGGGCGTTCTAATTATCGTGCATTTGCAAGCGATATGCGCATACCAGAAGTGATGGATGACCCATCATTGGTTGCGACAGAGTATGCAATGGAAAGCGCTATCTGGTTCTTTAAGCGCAATAATATTTGGCGCATTTGCGATCAAGGTGTGAATGACGAGACTATCGAAAAGGTTACGCGCAGAATAAATGGCGGAACTAAGGGGATCGATCACCGTCGCAAAGAAACCTACAAGATATATGGCTGGCTTAAATGAGTAACGCGAAGGTACTTAACGACTTAGATAAAAAGATTGCGGCTGCTAAACGTCAAAAACTGGCGTTGGAGTGCCGCACATCTTTTATCGACTTTGTTAAGTACACGATGCCTGATGCCGATGATCCAGAAAACATTGATGAAAGCATGTTTAAGGACGCCAAGCACCATAGAGCGCTGGCAAAAGTGCTGGAAAAGGTCGAAAAGGGCCATATTCCGCGTCTAATTGTGTCTATGCCGCCCAGACATGGTAAATCTGAACTGATTTCTCGTCGATTTGTGCCTTGGCTGCAAGGACGTGACCCGTATCGCAATGTGATCTTTGCTACATATAACGAAGATTTTGCAAAAGACTTTGGTGCGGATGTTCGCAACATTATGTCACTGCCGCAATACAAGCACGTTTTCCCCAGCTTTGGGCTGCGCAAGGGTGGGGCAAGTAAATCTAGGATACAAACGTCATCTGGGGGCATGTCAGTGTTTGTAGGGCGCGGAGGATCGATCACAGGACGTGGTGGTGACTTTGTTATACTTGATGACCCAATCAAAGACAGTATCGAAGCCAATAGCCCGACGTTGCGGGAACAATTGTGGCAGTGGTTTACGCAAGTTTTAATGACGCGCCTTATGACTGCTTCTGCATCAATCGTTATTGTCCAAACGCGCTGGCATGAGGACGATCTAATTGGTCGGCTTACTGATCCAACTAACCCGCATTACAGCGCAGAAGAAGCGGCAAAGTGGAAAATCATTAATTTACCAGCGTTGGCAGAAGAAAATGACCCATTAGGGCGCAAAGAAGGTGAACTGTTGTGGCCCGAACGGTTTGATATGGAGTTTATGGAAGCGCAGCGGCGGTTAGATTCACGCGGATTTAGCGCTTTGTACCAAGGTAGGCCGACACCAGAGGACGGTGATTTGTTTCGCCGTGAGAACATCAAGTATTACAACCGCAAAGACTTGCCTGATGATTTGCGCGTGTATGCAGCAAGTGACCACGCTGTTGGGGTTGATAAGACGCGAAATGACGCAACATGTTTACTGATTGTAGGCGTAGATAAAAACGATGACATTTATTTGCTCGACAGTTGGTGGGAAAAACAGCCGACAGATAAGGTTGTTGATGCAATGCTAACGCTTATCAAAAAGTGGAAGCCATTAATTTGGTGGGCAGAAAAAGGCCATATATCAAAAGCAATCGGCCCGTTTTTGCGTAAACGTATGGGTGAAGAACGCATTTATTGTCGCATCGAAGAAGTAACGCCAGTTGCAAACAAAGTGCAACGTGCGCAATCGATTTTAGGCAGAATGGCTATGAACAAGGTCATTTTCCCTAAACAATCTGTATGGACACAAAAGGCTACAGACGAGTTGTTAAAGTTTCCAAATGGTCGAAATGACGACTTTGTAGACACTCTAGCATGGATTGGAATGGGCTTGTCTCGACTAACCACCCCTGGTGGTGTTAATATAAAGACAGATACGAGGCCAAAGGTAGGAACATTGGCGTGGGTTAAGTGGGACTCTGCCCAACGTCGAAAAATGGAAAAAGTATTTAACAGAACTGGTGGTTGGTGATGCACGAAGAAATGGCGATAGTTACGACAGACGTTGAACGTCCTGAACCAACAGAACGACGTAAGAAGTTAGTTACGCAGTGGCTTGCTAAAGTTAAACACGCGAAAACGTTCCACGAAAAAGCGTTTAAGCAAATGCGCAAAGACATGGACGCGGCTCTTAACGGCTACGACGACAGCCAGTGGTCGGGTGACAATTACGTTGCCAATATCTTGCAGCGTCATGTGCAGCAACGTACCGCATCTTTATATGCCAAGAACCCAAAGGCTGTTGCGAAGCGCCGTGGTCGTATGGAGTACGAAATTTGGGACGGGAGTTCGGACACGTTAGGTCAAGCGTTTGCTGCTTCTACAATGGCAAGCGAACAAGGTTTGCCAGTGCCGCCAATGCCTCAAATGATTATTCAGGATTATTTGAAAGGCAAAAACAGAAACAAGATGCTCGACAACGTGGCAAAGACGCTAGAGAACTTGTTTGATTACTACATGAAAGAGCAACAGCCGTCTTTCAAATCGCAAATGAAAGCGCTGGTGCGTCGAGTTATTACAACAGGTGTTGGCTACGTTAAGGTCGGTTTTCAACGTGACGTTGACCGCGCACCAGAAGTTGCCGCAAAGATCGCAGACGTGCAAGCGCAGATCGATTTTATGCGCCGTGTTACAGAACAAGCCGCAGAAGGGGAAATACAAGAGGACGATCCGCAGATAGAAGAATTGATGCTGTCTATGAAATCGTTGCTTGAGGAACCAATGGTGACGATCCGCGAAGGGTTGGTGTTTGATTTTCCCGAGTCAAATTCTATCATTGTAGACCCCCGCTGCCGTCAATTGCGCGGCTTTGTCGGTGCTGAATGGGTTGCGCACGAACTTTACTTGACGCCAGACGAAGTGAAGGAAATTTACGACGTTGACCTAAAAGACGCATATCGAACGTATGACATGAAAGGGCGTCTAGTTGGCCCTAATGATCCTTACACGCAGCGCACATCTTATGACGAAATCAACGCGGAAGGTGCGCCAGACGGATTAGTTCAAGTATTTGAAGTGTATGACCGCAAAACTGGCATACAGTATTGCCTTGCAGACGGGCATGATGATTTCTTGCGTGAGCCAATGTCGCCTGATGTACATGTCGAAACTTTCTGGCCTATTTTTGCTCTTGTGTTTAACGAGGTCGAGCATAAAGACCATTTATACCCACCAAGTGATATTAAGCTATTGATGCCGATGCAGCACGAATACAACCGTGCGCGACAAGGGCTGCGAGAACATAGACGCGCTAACAGACCTAAATACGCAGCACCCGCTGGCGTATTAGAAGAAGAAGATAAGGAAAAGCTGGCAACGCACCCCGCTAATGCAGTGATCGAACTACAGGCGCTTGCGGCTGGTCAGAAAGTAAATGACGTTATTCAGCCAGTAGGTCAGATCGGGATTGATCCAAATTTGTACGAAGTGCGTACAATATTTGATGACATTCAGTTAGTTGTTGGTGCGCAAGAAAGCAGTTTTGGCGGATTGTCCAAAGCAACAGCAACAGAAACGTCGATTGCCGAAAGTGCAAGAATGTCGTCGCTTGGCGCAAACGTTGATGAATTAGACAGCTTTATGTCTGAGATTACCCGCGCAGCGGGGCAAGTGTTGCTAGAAAACCTTTCATTAGATGAAGTGAAGAAAATCGCAGGGCCAGGTGCCGTTTGGCCTGAGTTTACCCGCGATACCATCATGGAAGAAGTTTTTCTAGAAATTGAGGCTGGCTCGACAGGTAAGCCAAACCGTGCGGCAGAATTGGCAAACATAGAACGTATAATGCCATTTCTGCTGCAAATACCTGGCATTGATCCAAAATGGCTGGCTAGAGAACTTCTTAAACGTCTGGATGACAAGTTGGAACTTGATTCAGCGTTTGCAGACCAAATTCCGAGTATTGTCGCTATGAATCAGGGGCAATCACAAGGAACTGGTGATCCTGCATTGCAGGGGCCGCCAGGAGGGGGTGCAGACAATGCACCGCGACAGCTACCATCGGGCGGGGGAGGCCCAGCACCAATGGGAGCTAATAACCAGTAACTTTTTGCTGTTTGTTGATAAATACAGTCAACAGCGGTAAAATAAAAGAAAGGACGCTAATATGGCTGAAGAAGTCACAGAGGTGGAATCGTCCCCCAACTCTGAAATAGTCGAGGACGAAAGCGCGGAGTCGTCAACCGCAGAAAGCGAAACCGAGGAGGATTTGCTGAGTGTCATACAAGACGCAATGCAACCCGACGAGGAACCAGAGTCGCACTCTGAGGAAAAGGTTGAAGAACTGGATGAAGTGGCAGCTTCATCAGAAACTTCTGAAACGGATACTTCTGTTGCAGAAGATGATGATGAAAACGTTCCATTTAATTCACATCCACGTTTTAGAAAACTGTTAGACGAGCGCAACGCATTTAAGGAGAAGGGCGAGAAATTTGATGTGATGCAGAATTACCTTACAGAGAACAATCTGTCGGGTGATGAAGCGGCTAAAGGCTTAGAGATCATGGCTCTTATGAAAAATGATCCTATGGCAGCATTAAATGCTCTAAAACCTTATGTGCAAACGTTGTCAGAGGCGGCTGGAATAATGTTGCCGCAAGACATACAAACGCGAGTTGACGACGGTTACTTGGACGAGGATGCGGCTAGGGAACTATCTGTTGCAAGGGCAGAGGCCAAAAGGAGTAACGCCCGTGCAGAGGCGATGGCGCAAGGCAAACAACGCGAACAGCAGTTGGAATATGTCGAGCGTCTAAAAGACACTGCTAACGCTTGGGAAGCAAAAACCCGTGAAAGCGATCCTGACTTCGATCTTAAACATGATCTAATCGATGCTCGTATTCGGGCTTTGGTTAACGAACACGGTTACGCCAAGACGCCAGACCAAGTGTTATCGCTTGCAAACCAAGCATACGCAGAGGTCAACGAACGTTTTAGTGCCAAGTTTGGAAACCACCGCCCAATGAAAACAGCATCAGGTGGTAAACTTGGAGGTTCACCGCAAGCAGAGCCAAAATCGTTAGCAGAAGCTATCGGCAACGCTTTGGGAACTTCATAACGTTAGGAGCGTACAAATGGCTTTTACTCAGGCCGAACTTGACAACATCGCTAACGCTGCCCTCGATTATTATATTGATAAAGGCAACGTTTATTCACAGTCACTACAAGACAAGCCGCTGCTCAAAGCGATGGACAGCGCGTCAAAAAGTTTCCCTGGTGGTAAGGGTGACTTGAGTGTTGCGGTAAAAGGCAACTACACAACAACCGTTGCTGGCTATACTCACAACGACACTGTGACGTATGCAAACCCAGCAAACATCGAACGTGCTAACTATAGCTGGAAAGAACACCATGCTGGTATTTCTTTGACACTAACCGAACTTAAAAAGGACGGTATCAGTGTTACAGATAGCACAACGTCAAGCGGCACAAGTAATCACTCAGGCCGTGACCAGACTGTTCTTGTAAACTTATTCCAAGACAAGCTGGATGACATGATGGAAGGTTATTCACGCGGTATGAATAACTTCCTATACGGTGACGGTACATCAGACGCGAACGCAATCGCGGGTATCCAAACACTGATCCTTGATGATCCAACAGTTGCCTCAACGACAGTTGGTGGACTATCTACAGTGTCTAATACTTGGTGGCGTAACCGCACAAACGTTGCAATCGCTAACACAGCAACAGGCCAAGAACTGATTGAAACACTTCATTCAGAAATGCGTCAGTTGAAGCGCTACGGCGGCAGACCAAACATTGCGGTTTGTGGTTCAGCGTTCTTAGATCGTCTTGCAGACGAACTACGCCGCAACGGTAACTACTCGCAAACTGGCTTTGCGCGTGGGCAAAACATCGCAATGGGCGAGATTAGCTACAACGGCTTGACCTTCCAGTACGATCCAACTTTGGACGATCTTACAATTACTGGCAAAGACCCAAGCAAGCGCTGCTACATCATCGATTCATCAAAACTGTGCATGTATTATATGGACGGCGAAAAGATGAAGCGTCACAGCCCTGCGCGTCCAGCGGATCAGTACGTCATGTATCGTGCAATGACCACAACAGCGGTTCTTGCAGCGACACAGCTTAACTGCCACGGCGTTTACGAAATCGCATAAAAAACGAGGGGGCGCATTGCGCCCCTTCTTCACTTAACTTTCAGGAGGATATTATGGTTGAACTATGTTCATGCACAGTTGCGATAGCGGGAGATATTCGCAGAAACCAACCAAAACCAAGAGTAACCCCAGCGGAAATCGTATTGCTTCAAGCAATCCACGGTGCGTCTGCGGTAACAAACATTCGCGTCCACGGCGAACTAGATACTACATCAGATCAAGAGCGTGACAGATTAGGACGATTTTACGGCGACGATAAAGTTGTGAAGCAGTTCAATCAGTTTGGCGATTTGCCAACAACAATCGATGACATTCGCATTCCCAATGAAATGCTCGACCCGTCATGGAACCGCGAGGCTGCGAAACCAGCTAAGAAGAAAGCGCCAACACGCAAACGCGCGAGAACAGCAAAAGGTCACTTTGTTAAAGACAATCCTGAAACGCCTGAAAATGAGGCATATGTCGAGGAATAGAACATGGCTAGAGGTACATCGTTAGGGCAGCTTATAGAGGATTTACGGGCGGAAGTAGGACACTCGTTGCAGCCGTCTTTAGGCAAAGCGACACGCGATGTATTCCTAAATATGTTACAGCGCACCCAACGTAGATTGTGGGAAGATTATAGCTGGCCTTTTTTGCGGGTGCGCCGTGATATAACAATTCAGGCGGGACAACGATATTACAACGTACCCGATGATTTGGTATTTGAGCGTATTGAGCGCGTCGAAACAAAACACGGCGATTACTGGACTAAGCTGCATTACGGAATTGGTGCGGCTCAATACAATCAGCATGATAGCGATAGAGGTGTTCGATCATCGCCTATTCGTCGTTACGACGCTCACGAAAACAATCAAATAGAGTTTTGGCCCATCCCCGCAAACAATTCGGATGCTACGACAGGTATAGACAGCGTTCGAGTACACGGAATTAAAAATTTAAGTACGTTTGTCGCGGAGTCAGATTTAGCTGATTTAGACGATCAGCTTATTGTTTTGTACTCAGCTTTTGAAATCTTGGCGCGACAGAAGCAAGCCGATGCACAGGCAAAGTTGGCGCAAGCTGAAGGTCATTATGCACGATTAAAAGCGCGAATGGCGAAAACAGAGACATTTGTTATTGGAGGCGGAGAGCCAGAGGGAATGTATCGTCCTAAAGGGCCACCCCTTATTGCAACAACAGGAAATAACTAATGGCGTATATTCTTGTCGAGGATTTTAGGGGCGGTTTAGATCGGCGTCGAATAAATGTTACTGCGCCTCCTGGCACACTAATCGAACTAACAAATGCACATATAACGCGCGGCGGTGAAATTGAAAAACGCCCCGCGTTTGTTGCTCTTACAACATTGCCGTCGAACACAATCGGTTTGGCTGCGGCTGGTGGTCAGATTTACACGTTTGGTAGCGATGCCCCAGCAAGTGTTACGTTTCCATCGGACGCACCATCTAACGTAAACTATGTGCAGTTGGCTCACCCATCAGGTGAAGAATTAACAGAAGTTCACTCAGTTACTTTTTATGACGGTCAGCTATATGTTGCAGCGCAGTTTGCCGATGGTCGTATCTATCACTATTACAACGGCGTTCGCATAACAGATTGGTTTGACGGACGTGCTAGAGCAACGTTTGAAATCACAGGCGGGACGGCTGGTGGTACAGCGCCAACAGCAAGTTTTGGAGTAACGGGTGGTACAGCAAACCCTGGTGATGAATTGCGCTTTTTGCGTATTGACGGTGTAGATTTAATTAGTGCGCCCGTTCAACATACTGGCACAGGCAATACAGCAACAGCGGCAGCCGTTGTAGATGCTATTAATAATGGGCCGTCAGATTATACGGCGGTGTATAACCAAAACGGCGTGATAATAACGTCGCCAAACATCGGTATAGCTGACAATGGCGATCAACTTACTTTCGGCGTTGATGGTGGTTTTACAATTGGAAACGTTAGTCACATGTCGGGCGGCGTCGATAATGCGGTTACTGCAATTACAGTCGATGGTGTTAACATTATTGGCGATCAGGTAACTTGGGAAACGTCGCATACATACACTGCTTTGAAAATTGCCGAAGCCATTAACGATTTTCCGTCTGGCCCAGAATATGAGGCAACAGCCGTCAATCAGTTTGTTAACATTATACGCAAAGACCCAGGATCGGCTGCTAACAACTTAACTATCGCAATCACTGCGGCAGGGGATGTAACAACAGCTTTTGACCCTGTTGCTCAAAACTACTTAGATGGTGGAGCCGATGCCGCGACTATTAATGCATACTCGCCTGGTGAGTTTGCATTGCCAGTTAAAACAAAAATGTATGCTCTAAACGATAGTTTGCTGCATTTTAGCGCAATCGATGATCCTACTGAATGGAACGACACAACGTTAGGCGCTGGTTTTATTAACTTGTCAAACTTTAGTCGCGGTTCAGAGGATTTGAAAGCAATTGCAACTTACTTTGATAACATTGCTATTCTTGCAGAGGAATCCATCCAAATATGGTTTGTTGACCCCGACGAAGCGTTGAACGCTCAAATTCAGGTGTTGCAGAACACAGGCACTATTGCACCCGATAGCGTTGTCGAGTTTGGCGAAAATGACGTGTTTTATTTAGCACTATCAGGTTTGCGTAGTTTGCGTTCGCGTGACTCGTCTAATGCTGCGTTTGTTGGTGATATTGGCAACCCGATTGACGAATTGATTAAGGAGTCAATTCAGGAAAACAGAACACTTGCTGAACTATCAAAGGCAACCCTTGAACAACGTGACGGACGTTACATCATTGCTATTGGCGATAAAATGTTTGTGTTTAGCTACTTCCCGTCATCGAAGGTAAGCGCTTGGTCGATATACGAACCTGGCTTTATTGTTGATAAGTGGGCGTATGACGGACGCCAGACATTATGCAGAAGCGGCAACACACTTTACTCGTTGGGTGGCGAAAATGGCAACATCTACGACTCAAGTGAAGTAGTTGTTCAAATGCCGTTCTTGGATGCAAGCAGCCCAGCGACGTTTAAAGATTTTCATGCGATGGACATGACGTGCGAAAATACATGGACAGTTTCTATAGCGACAGACCCGCAAGACATTACCGCATTAGAAGAAGTTGCGGTGGTTGACAAAACGACGTTTGGGTTGGGTAGAGTTGGGTTAACAGGTTACAGCACCCATATTGCGCCACGGCTGACTTGTGCAAAAGATGGGCCAGCGAAGTTAGGGAACATTGCTATACATTACACACCATCGGAGAGTGGCTAAATGTATTTACGCAGATCAGAGCCAGAAGAAATATTCCATGTTGCAGAGAATATGCGTGAGCGTGATTACGATGAAATATCGGCTCTGCGTTGGACGAAAGATCGAAAAGAACTTGCTTATGCAATTACAAACAATGTTTCTGACTTTGAAACAGTATTAACTTGTGGCGATGATGAAGGGCCAATTGCAATTGTCAGCTACATACCCGTGCGGCCTGGTGTCTGGAATTTAGGGATGTTTGCGACTGACAGGTTCAAAAGTATCGGACTTTACCTGACAAAACGCATAATCCGCGATATAATACCAGCATTAGATAGGTCTAAAGCGCATCGCGTGGAGGCTTGGTCAGTCGAAGGATACACGGAAGTACACAATTGGCTGCGTTTTTTGGGATTAAAAGAGGAATGCAAAGTGCGCAAATGTGGAAAAAATGGCGAAGATTTTAAAATATTTTCGTTTGTTCGTGACGGCGACGAAAACGTTCGTTGGCGCAGCAAAGGCGAGGTAAGTTAAAATGTGTTTAGGCGGCGGTGGCGGCGACGACTTTTTAAAACAGGAATACGAACGGCAACGTGCGGAGGAAGAAGCGCGTCAAGGCCGTATTGAGGAAGGCAAAAAAGAAATTGATGCAGCCTTTAGCGGCTACGACGATCAATTTTATGACGGCATTTCTACAAATTATATGGATTATGCAAAGCCGCAAATTGAGGATCAATACCAAGATGCTCTCAAACAATTGCGTGTCGCATTAGCGCGTTCAGGCAATTTAGATAGCAGTTTAAGGGCAGATCGCATTGCGCGTCTAAACAACAA
>Ga0181590_10002434_pt1 | contig 15687 bp, 13 predicted proteins | sample 071ome_34_FD_132446 | JGI IMG/M metagenome (GOLD analysis project Ga0181590, IMG submission 132446) | Coastal salt marsh microbial communities from the Groves Creek Marsh, Skidaway Island, Georgia - 071411BT metaG (megahit assembly) | ecosystem: Environmental > Aquatic > Marine > Intertidal...
GACACTACTGCCGATAAAAAGGATGAAAGTACCTCCAAAAAAGATATTAGCGAGTCTACATCTGATGTAAAATCTGAGACGAGTTCTAAAACCACTTCAGATAAAGCAGATACCTCTAAAAAGGAGCAAGAAGTAAAAAAGGACAGTACTGTTTCAAAAAGTGAAAGTACTACTAAAGCAAAAATGGATGCTAGAGCTAAGCGAAAAGCTGAGTATGAAGCTCGTAAGAAAAAATTAATGGAAGCTCGTAAAAAAGCTGCTCAAAAGAATAAAGATTCTATATCATAAATATTATATTTACCGGATATAAATCAAACAAATAAAAATAAACGTTCAATATTAAAAACAAGATGAGAAATTTAAAGAAGATCACGGTTGCCTTGATGTTATTTGTGGCAGCTTCAAGTTATGTAAATGCACAGAGTAAAGTTGCACATATCAATGTACAGCAATTACTTTCGGAGATGCCAGAGATGAAATCTGCTGAAGCTGAATTGAAGAAATTGCAAGATACTTATAGAGCTGATATTGAAGATTCAATGACAGAACTCAGAAATAAGTATACCCTTTATTCGAATGAGTCCTCTTCAAAAACTCAAGAAGAAAACGAAAAGAGAGCTTTAGAATTACAAGGATACGAAAAGTCGATTCAAGATGCTCAAGCTGCTGCTCAACAAGAATTGCAAAAAAAGCAAGCTGAGTTATTCGCTCCCATTTCTGAAAAAGCGAAGGCTGCTATCGATAAGGTTGCTGCTGCTCAAGGATTCGATTACGTAATTGATGCAACACAAGGTTACGGTTTGATCGTTGCAAATGGTACTGATTTATTACCATTGGTTAAAAAAGAATTAGGTTTCTAAGAAACTCATTACAGATCATATATAGAAAAACCGCTATCAGCGGTTTTTTTATTGAATATACTTGAGTTAAATTGCATGAAAAAGTGAATATGAATGCTCCTATAGGTGTTTTTGATTCTGGTGTTGGAGGCTTAACTGTCTGGAATACTTTGGTGCATTTATTGGATCAGGAGTCGACGATCTACTATTGTGATTCGGCATATGCTCCTTATGGAAATCGGTCCAAAGAAGAAATTTTAGAACGTTCTATCAAAGCGACGAACTTCCTAATAGAAAAAGGCTGTAAATTAATATTAGTTGCTTGTAATACTGCAACCACCAATGCGATCGCTGAATTACGCTCTTTATACGATCTTCCTTTTGTAGGGATTGAACCTGCTATTAAGCCGGCTGCACTGATGACTAAAACAGGGAAGGTAGGAGTTTTGGCAACTAAGGGAACACTCTACTCTTCAATGTTTCACAAAACAGTAACGGACTATACTTCGGGTATTGAAATTATTACTCAGGAAGGAACTGGACTTGTGGAAGCTATTGAGTCTGTGGAGGACAAATCAGAGGAACTCAAGAGCTTATTAAATTTATACCTCAAGCCTATGTTAGAACAAAAGGTGGACACTCTTGTTTTAGGATGTACTCATTATCCCTATCTCATACCGATGATCGAATCCTTGTCAACATCTGAGCTTAGAATTATTGAATCGAGTAAGCCAGTGGCACTGCAAGTAAAAAAGCGCCTTGAAGAAATTGAAGCCTTAGCGATTTCAAATGAGACAACACATCTGTTTTATACCACTGGAGCCATAGAACTACTCAAGCGATTTGTGCCAAAGTCCTATCAAGAGAACTGTTACCTCCTCACGTAAGTTTCAATCGTAAAATCAAATGCGTGTTTGGCGTCTTTTGGATGGTAGATGGATTCAGTTTGTTTCCAAAGTGACTCATCAATAGTTGGGAAATAGGTATCAGCTTCAAAATCCCCATTAACCCTTGTAAGTATGATTTTAGTCGCAATTTCAATACATTGTGCATAGATTTGACCACCTCCAATCACAAATACATTTCGAAATTCTTTACACTCTTCCAGGCCCTGCTCAATAGAATGAACAACACTGCAATTTTGATTTTCAATGGTATAGTTGAGGTCTCTGCTAATGATTAGATGCTTTCGGTTAGCTAGGACTCCAGGTAAACTCTCAAAGGTTTTTCGTCCCATCAACATCGGGTGCCCCATCGTAGACTCCTTAAAGTGCTTAAAGTCATCCGGCAAATGCCACAAGAGCTTGTTGTCTTTGCCAAGGACATTGTTGTTGCCTACAGCTGCAATTAGAATCAGTTCCCTCATACTTATATAGCTACCTTACCCTTGATGTGAGGGTGAGGATCGTAGTTTTCTAGACTAAAGTCTTCAAATTTAAACTCAAAGATATCTTTGATATCTGGATTGATTTTCATTTGAGGAAGCGGTCTTGGTTCTCTACTGAGTTGCAACTCTATTTGTTCCATATGGTTGTTGTAGATGTGTGCATCTCCAAAACTGTGGACAAAATCCCCATACTCATAACCGCACACTTGAGCGACCATCATAGTGAATAGGGCATAGGAAGCAATATTAAATGGAACTCCTAAAAAGATATCTGCTGAACGTTGGTAAAGCTGGCAAGATAGTTTTCCGTCAGCCACATAGAATTGAAAAAATGCATGGCATGGTGGAAGTGCGGCTTTACCGTTAGCTACATTTTCTGAAAAGGATACTGAAGTATCAGGCATCACTGAAGGGTTCCAAGCAGAAACCATATGTCTTCTACTGTCGGGATTGTTTTTTAATCCTTCGATGAGGTTTTTGATCTGATCGATACCATCACCGTTCCAGTTTCTCCATTGAGCTCCGTACACTGGTCCTAAATCACCCTTTTCATCGGCCCATTCATTCCAAATTCGAACGCCGTTTTCTTGAAGATATTCAATATTGGTATCTCCAGCTATAAACCAAAGAAGTTCGTATATGATTGACTTTAAATGAAGTTTTTTGGTTGTTACCATTGGAAATCCTTCTGATAGGTCAAATCGCATTTGATAACCAAAAACACTTTTGGTTCCCGTCCCTGTTCGATCTCCTTTTTCGATGCCGTTTTCTAGAACGTGCTTGAGTAAGTCGTGATATTGCTTCATAGGGGTAAATTTAGGAATTCAATCGGTGTGAACTAAGATTGGAAGTGGTCAATTACCAACAATTTATCAACTTTTTATCCCAAAATCATTCCGGCAATAGTTGCAGATAAAAGGGAGGCTAAAGTTCCTCCAAGGACTGCTTTCATTCCGAATTTAGAAAGTGTTTTTCGCTGATTTGGAGCGAGAGATCCAATTCCTCCAATTTGAATTCCAATCGAAGCAAAATTTGCAAATCCACAAAGCATATAAGTTGCCATAATCACAGATTTATTATAACTAAAGTGAATCGAAGAAGCTACATCTTTTAAGGTGGCAAGTTGTGTATAGGCTACGAATTCACTAGAGGCTAATTTGATACCTAAAAGTTGTCCCATTAGTGCGATATCTTCTTTAGCAACTCCAATAAGCCACATGAGTGGAGCAAAAATTGTTCCCATGATAGCTTCGAGAGAGAGTCCTTCAAAGGCAGTGTTATTTGCAATAAGATCATTGGTGTTGGTTATGGTTCCAATCCAATCCAACAATCCATTCATCATGGCGATAAAAGCGACAAAAACTAGGAGCATACCTCCCACATTTAGTGCAAGCTTTAATCCTTCAGTGGTTCCATTGGATATGGCATCCAATAAGTTGGATCCAATTTTTTGTTGTGATACACTCAAATCTTGACTGATTTCTTCTGTTTGAGGGTGTAGAATCTTCGATACGACAATGGCTCCTGGAGCAGCCATTACAGAGGCTGCAATCAAATGCCTTGCAAACATGAGTCTAGTTTCAGGATCTTCTCCGCCTAAAAATCCAATATAAGCAGCCAACACTCCTCCTGCAACTGTAGCCATTCCACCGATCATCACCAATAGAATTTCTGACTTATTCATTTTTTCTAAATAAGCTTTGATCATCAGAGGAGCCTCAGTTTGTCCAAGGAAAATATTACCAGCCACTGAAAGACTTTCAGGTCCAGATATCCCTAAGGATTTAGTGAGAAGCCAAGCCAATCCCTTTACAACCTTTTGGATAACTCCCAAATAAAACAATACGGAGGTCAGTGCTGAAAAGAAAATAATCGTTGGTAATATTTGAAAGGCAAAGATATATCCAATGGAAGGATCAGAGGCATCTAGGAGATTCCCTAAAAGAAATTTTGATCCAACTATGGTGTAATCGAGTACTGCTACAAAGAGACTACCGATAGCATTAAAAAAACTTTGAACCCAAGATATTTTAAGAACACCGATCGCGAGTATGAGTTGAAGCCCCAATCCAATACCAACGGTTTTCCAAACGATGGCTTTTCTGTTAGATGAAAACACATAGGCGATAGCGATAATAACGAGCATTCCAACAACTCCTTTTAAAAGGCTGATACTGCTAAAGGATTCGGATGGAATTAATTGACTTTGTAATGGGATCATAAGTTAATTGCGTTTGGAAATTTCATCCCTGATGGCAGCTGCGTATTCGTAGTCTTCCATTTGAACTGCTTGTTCTAGTGCTTCTTTGAGTTTTTCAAGTGAAAGTTTACTCAGAGAGGGATCTGCTTTGGTGTCTTGTGGTAATTGTTGAGGTTGTTTGTAGGCTTCAATTTTTTTAGGATCTGCCTCCTTTACGTCGAGTATGATCCCAGCTTGTTCTAGGATACTTTCATAGGTGAATATGGAAGTATCAAATCTAAGAGCTAAAGCAATTGCATCTGAGGTTCTAGCGTCTAAAACTTCTTCTTGGCCATCTTTATGACATACAATACTCGCATAGAATACTCCGTCGACTAATTTGTGAATGATGACCTTTTTTAGTTGAATGTCAAATCGTTTTGCAAATGATTTGAATAAATCATGAGTTAAAGGTCTTGGTGGTTTGATGTCTTTTTCAAGTGCAATTGCAATGGATTGTGCTTCAAAAGCTCCAATTACAATTGGTAATTTTCGCTCACCATCGATTTCAGTCAATATAAGGGCATAGGCCCCATTTTGCGTTTGGCTATAGGAAATTCCTTTTATTTTTAAGGGAACCAGATTCATTTATAACTACTGCTTTTTCAGCTAAACAATATAGAAAAATCTCAGCTGTTTTCACTTTTAAAAGCTTTTAATTTTTCAATAAGTTGAGGTACTACTTCAAAGGCATCACCAACAATACCGTAATCGGCTGCTTTAAAGAAAGGAGCTTCAGGGTCTGTGTTGATCACAACCTTGGTTTTAGAAGCACTCACACCTGCGAGATGTTGAATGGCTCCAGAGATTCCAATCGCGAAATAAAGATTACATGAAACTGGTTTACCGGTTTGTCCTACGTGCTCAGAATGTGGTCTCCACCCCATATCAGATACGGGTTTAGAGCAGGCAGTAGCAGCGCCCAAAACTTGTGCGAGTTCTTCGATCATTCCCCAGTTTTCAGGGCCTTTGAGTCCTCTTCCTGCTGATACAACGATATCGGCATCTGCAATAGAAATTTTATCAGAAGCTGTTTCAGTCGAAGTGCTTTGAGTTTTTGAACTAGAAGAAACAAGATTAAAATCTATTTGATTTATTTGGGTAGGGTTCTCGTGAACTCCATAAGTGTTAGGAGCAATTCCGATAATGGAAAGTTCACTGTTGACCTTTGTGTGAGCTATTCCTTTGTTGCTAAATACATTGCGAGGATATGTTCCAGATTCTGGTAAGGCGATTACATTTGGAACATATGCAGCTTTAAGAGATGCTGCAACTAATGGGGCGATATATTTCGAATTTGAACTCGATGAACAAATTAGTACGGTAGCAGCTTCTTGGGTTGTAGCAACCTCGATAGTCGCCGCATATGAAGATGCGTTGAACTGCTCAGTGGATACTTTAAGAGCTTTAGAAATACCGTAAGTTCCCAATGGGCTACAATCATCAGAGTTGAATACTAGTGCGATGGCTTCAGTATTCGTGGCTGCGGCTAATGCTGCAGCATATGAGGCAACTTCTAAATCACTTTTTTTAAAGCTTCCGTTGTTGGATTCTATAAATGCGAGTACAGACATAATGACTTATATTAAATGACTTTAGCGTCGTTGTGTAAATGGTTGATAAGTAAATCTAATTGATCAGCAGGGATCATAGTGATGTCGGATTTTGTTTCAGGTTTGTCAAAAGTGACATCTGTTGACAGTTCAGCCGTCCCTTGAGGTGTGATGACTTCAAGAGGTTTTGATCGAGCAGTCATAATTCCTCTCATATTGGGAATTTTTAAATCTTTTTCCTCTACAAGTCCTTTTTGACCTCCAATTACTAAAGGTAGACTACTAGATAGAACCTCTTTTCCTCCTTCAATTTCGCGTTCTGCTTTTACAGTAGAACCTTCTACTTCTAAAGCGGTACACTTATTGATAAACTCGTATCCCAATAAATGGGCTAGTATTCCAGGCACCATTCCTCCATTGTAATCGATGGATTCTCTTCCAGCGATAATCAAGTCGTAATTCTTGTCTTTAATGACGGCTGCGATTTCAGTTGCAACACTAAAACCGTCCTTTGGAATTGTATCGATTCGAATGGCAGCATCAGCTCCAATAGCTAGCGCCTTTCTCAATGAAGCTTCAACAGAAGCGTCTCCTACAGAGATCACATCGATACTTGCCCCAGATTTTTCTTTAAACCACATAGCTCTAGTGAGCCCAAATTCATCATTTGGATTGATGACAAATTGAACAGCTGTGGTGTCGAATTGAGTATTGTTGTCCTTGAAATTTATCTTAGAAGTAGTGTCGGGAACATTACTAATGCATACGAGTATTTTCATCTCTTAAGGGTTAAATTGTTTGCAATCATGTTTACTATCAAATATAAGCATTTTATTTCAATTTATTATGCATGCATAGGATTATTTTTTAGCCAAATTTAGTTCGTAAATGTTTTATTAATTCACTATTTTTGTTCCCACTTTAATTAAGGAGTCCACATAGATGAAAACACTACAATTTAGAGAGGCAATAGCAGAAGCTATGTCTGAAGAAATGAGAAAAGACCCTACAGTTTACCTTTTAGGTGAAGAAGTAGCTGAATATAACGGTGCTTATAAAGCATCAAAAGGAATGTTAGACGAGTTCGGTCCTGATCGCGTTTTAGATACTCCAATTTCAGAACTTGGATTTGCTGGTATCGCTGTTGGATCTGCGATGAACGGTAATAAGCCGATCGTTGAATTTATGACATTTAACTTTGCCTTAGTTGGTATTGATCAAATTATCAATAATGCAGCAAAAATTCGTCAAATGTCTGGAGGTCAGCTTAATTGTCCGATTGTATTTAGAGGTCCTACGGCTTCTGCAGGTCAATTAGCAGCGACTCACTCTCAAGCTTTTGAAAACTGGTTTGCAAATACTCCAGGTCTTAAAGTAGTAGTTCCCTCGAATCCAAGAGATGCGAAAGGATTATTGAAAGCTTCTATTCAGGACCCTGATCCAGTAATCTTTATGGAATCAGAACAGATGTACGGAGATAAGGGTGAGGTGCCAGAAGGTGAATACACCATTCCACTAGGAGTTGCTGATGTAGTTAGAACTGGAACTGATGTAACAGTTGTTTCTTTTGGTAAAATCATCAAAGAAGCTCATATAGCTGCCGATGCTCTTGAAAAAGAAGGTATTTCTATCGAAGTGATCGATTTGAGAACAGTGCGTCCAATGGATATCAACTGTATCATCGAGTCGGTTAAGAAAACAAATAGATTGGTGATTCTTGAAGAAGCTTGGCCATTTGCAAATGTCGCTTCTGAAATCACCTATCAAGTACAGGATAAAGCATTTGATTATTTAGATGCTCCTGTGATAAAAATTAACACTGCTGATACACCAGCTCCATACTCTGCAGCTCTTTTCAAAGAGTGGCTTCCTGGTGCAGAGGATGTAATTAAAGCAGTAAAAAAGGTGTTGTATAAATAAGGTATCACCTTTCATTTAAAAATTAGAGCTGGCAGATGTCAGCTCTTTTTGTTTTAAAAGATCCTTGATAACAATTTGAATTGCAGGGATTTCTTGCTTTTTATTGCAAAAATTAGTTTTAGTTTCGAATTGAAATCATTACTTTTGCGCCACTTTAAACTAAATATATAAAATGGAATCAAACGTAATTTTTATACCAATAGCTTTTGCAGTTATCGGTTTATTATTCATGTTATCAAAGATGATTTGGGTTAAAAAACAAGCATCTGGAAATGAAAAAATGCAGGGAATTTCGACTGCGATTAAAGAGGGAGCACTTGCTTTCTTAAAAGCTGAATACCGATTGTTATTCGTATTCGTAATCATCGCATCTGCTGCGTTATTTGGGATATCATTGATAGTAGATACTACATCATGGATGATTATTCCAGCATTTATTTTCGGAGCTTTTTCATCTGCTCTAGCTGGAAATATCGGTATGCGTATCGCTACTGAAGCGAATGCAAGAACTGCTGAAGCTGCTAAAACTTCATTACCTCAAGCGCTGAAAGTATCATTTGGTGGAGGAACTGTAATGGGATTAGGTGTTGCTTCTTTAGCAGTACTTGGACTTAGTTTACTTTTCTTTGTTTTCTTAGGAATCTTCTTAGGAAACGGTGGTTCTTTTTACGATGAAATGACTTTAGTTCTCGAAACCTTAGCTGGATTCTCATTAGGAGCTGAATCTATTGCATTGTTTGCACGTGTTGGTGGTGGAATTTATACCAAAGCTGCTGACGTTGGAGCTGACCTTGTAGGAAAAGTAGAAGCTGGAATTCCAGAGGATGATCCTCGTAACCCTGCTACTATTGCTGATAACGTAGGTGATAACGTAGGAGATGTTGCAGGTATGGGAGCTGACCTTTTCGGTTCCTATGTAGCTACTGTATTAGCTTCTATGGTACTTGGAAATTACTTGATTAAAGATATGTCATCAGCCACAAGCTTTACGGATGCATTTAACAATATGGGACCAATCTTACTTCCGATTGTTATTGCTGGTGTTGGGATTGTAGCATCGATCATCGGAACTTTCTTAGTAAAAATTAATTCAAACGATGCTAAAGAACCACAAGTTCAAAAAGCATTGGATACTGGAAACTGGGCTGCTATCGCTCTTACAGTGGTGGCGAGTTGGTTCTTAATTGACTGGATGCTTCCTGAAACCTTACAAATGAACTTCTTTGGAGAAGGTTTAAAAGCTGTTCCATCAAGACACGTGTTCTACGCTGCACTTATTGGACTTGCTGTTGGAGCTTTAATCTCTGCAGTAACTGCTTACTATACTTCTCTAGGAAAGAAACCTGTTTTAGATATCGTTAAAAACTCATCAACTGGTGCTGCTACAAATATTATCGCAGGTCTTTCAGTAGGTATGAAATCTACTTTTGCTTCTGTAATCTTATTTGCTGCTGCCATCTATGGTTCTTATGCTTTAGCTGGATTCTACGGAGTTGCTCTTGCAGCTTCTGCAATGATGGCTACTACTGCAATGCAGTTAGCTATCGACGCTTTTGGTCCTATTGCTGACAACGCTGGTGGTGTTGCTGAGATGAGTGAATTAGATCCTGAAGTTCGTGAGCGTACCGATATCTTAGATTCAGTTGGTAATACAACTGCAGCTGTTGGTAAAGGATTTGCAATTGCTTCTGCTGCACTTACTGCATTAGCTCTTTTTGCTGCCTATGTTACCTTTACAGGTATCGATGGTATCAACATCTTTAAAGCGGATGTACTTGCTATGTTATTCGTAGGAGGTATGATTCCAGTAGTATTCTCTGCACTTGCAATGGAATCAGTTGGAAAAGCTGCGATGGAAATGGTACAAGAAGTTAGAAGACAGTTTAGAGAAATCCCTGGAATTATGGAAGGAAAGGGAACTCCTGAATACGCTAAATGTGTTGATATTTCAACTCAAGCGGCTCTTAAAGAAATGATCTTACCAGGTTTAATTACCATCATCACTCCAATTATTATTGGATTGGTGTTCGGTGCTGAGCCTCTTGGAGGTTATATGGCTGGTGTATCTGTTTCTGGTGTTATGTGGGCTATCTTCCAAAACAATGCTGGTGGTGCTTGGGATAACGCTAAGAAATCTTTTGAAGCTGGTGTTGAAATTAATGGAGAAATGACTTACAAAGGTTCTGATGCTCACAAAGCAGCTGTAACTGGAGATACTGTTGGTGATCCATTTAAAGATACTTCTGGACCTTCAATGAACATCTTAATCAAATTGACTTGTTTAGTTGGTTTGGTAATTGCTCCAATCTTAGGAAATGGACATGCAGCTGAGGCTCATCAAGCTCATAACACAGTTGAAGTAACTGTAAATGCTACTTCTTCTGATGACTTAGCTGAGGCAACGATCACTGTTCAAACTACTAAAGACGGTGAAGCTCAAACTAAGACCTACACTGTTAAAGGAACTGAGGCAGAAATTCAAGAACAACTTAAAAAAGTTGAAGCTGAATCTGCTGCAGATGGTGAAATCATCGAAGTGAGAGTAGAAAAGAAAAATAGCTAAGATTCACTTAGTCTTATATACAACAAAGCCCACTGAAAAGTGGGCTTTTGTTTTTTATGATCATTAAGTTTTGTTATTTCATTCAGAATAATCTAACGTATTTTTCTATCGCTACGCTTTAGAATAATCCGTTGATTTCAGCGTTGATTTTATTGATGACTTCACCTAAGTGTTCAGGATTGTTTACAAAGTCTAAATCGTCTACATCAATAACCAAGAGTTTGCCTTTGGTGTAACTCTGAGACCACGCTTCATAGCGTTCGTTAAGTCTGCTTAGGTAATCTATAGAAATACTGTTCTCATAATCCCTTCCTCTTGTTTGAATTTGTTTTACAAGATTGGGAATCGAACTTCTTAGGTAAATAAGTAAATCAGGAGGATTTATTAAACTCTCCATCAGCTCAAAGAGATCGGAGTAGTTTTTAAAATCTCTATTGGTCATTAGTCCCATCGCATGAAGGTTGGGAGCAAAGATGAAAGCATCCTCATAGATGGTTCGATCCTGAATGACGTTCTTTTCTTTTTTTCTGATCTCTAAAATTTGTTGGTATCTGCTCTTGAGAAAAAAGATCTGAAGGTTAAAACTCCAACGTTCCATTTGATTGTAAAAATCATCCAGGTAAGGATTGTCATCTACTTCTTCAAAATGCGGTTCCCAATTAAATTGCTTAGCGAGCAAATTGGTCAATGTTGTTTTTCCAGATCCAATGTTTCCAGCGATTGCTATATGCATAGAAATGAGTTGTTTGGTTATTTTTGTTCTCCTTCGTAAAGGCTATACAATATAGGACAAACTCACAAAGTATCAAAAGGAAGCGATTGAATAAATAAGTGTATTTTTGATTAAACCTTTTTAGGTTTTATATGTCTAATAAATCAAATAACTATATATGAAAACTATTGTTACACTTTTTTTGACTCTTAGTTCAAGTATTGTTCTTTATGCACAATCATTTAATGGTCAAGCGACTTATGAGTCTAAAACTTCTGTAGATTTTAATTTTGGAGGAAGAGATATGCCTCCTGCTCAAAAAAAGATGATTGAAGAGCGAATGAAGAGTGCTTTTGAAAAAACATTTGTTTTGAATTTTGATCGAACTTCGTCAACTTATAAGGAGAAACAAAAACTGGAACAACCAGGTGGTCAGGGTGGTTTTCGCTTTTCGATGATGGGAGGCGGAGGTGATGACCTTTATTACAAAAACATTAAAGAACAGCGTTACTCAAATAGCACTGAAACTTTTGGAAAGTTGTTTTTGGTGCAAGATTCATTGAAAAAACTCGATTGGAAACTCAGTGGAGAAACTAAAAAGATTGGAAATTACACCTGTTATAAAGCAACTGCAATTCGAAAAGTAGATCCTAATCGCATGCGTTTTGGTCCACCTCCAAGAGAAGAAAAGAAAGAAGAGGAGCAAAAAGAGGCCGCTGTTGCTAAAGATTCAACAAAGACTGAAACAACATCGTTGTTCGATCGTATGGATACTCCAAAGGAAATTGAGATAACAGCCTGGTATACCATGGATATTCCAATAGGTCAAGGTCCTGCTCATTACTGGGGATTACCAGGATTGATTCTTGAAATTCAAGATGATCGCACCACCTTATTGTGTTCAAAAATAGTTCTCAATCCAGAAGAAGCTGAAGAAATTGAAGAACCTTCAAAGGGGAAAAAGGTAGCTCAAGCTGAATTTGATGAAATCATTCAAAAGAAAATGAAAGAGATGCAAGAGCGCTTTAGAGCTGGAAGCAGAGGTGGAGAAGGACATAGAATCATGATAAGACAAGACTAATTTGAAACAAAAACAATTTTTGCTACTGATAGGCTGTCTGCTTGTTGTAGCTTTTGGACACGCACAAAAAATTACTTTGAGTGGAACCGTAAAAGATGCTCAGGGAACTGCTTTGGATATGGCCAATGTAGTAGCAATTAATTCACTTACCAATGAATTAGATGGTTTTGGAATCACTAATCCCAATGGATTGTATCGTATCGATGTTAAAACGAATACGACTTACAGTTTAAAGATTAGTTATATTGGTTTCTCTACTAAAGAACTCACCATATCAACTAAGGAACTCGACATGAATTACGATGTGGTGCTAGATCCTCAATCTGAATCATTAGACGAGGTTGAAATCACCTACGAAATGCCTGTAAAGATTAAAGGAGATACCATAGTGTACAATTCAGACTCTTTTACTACAGGTTCTGAAAAGAAATTAGAAGACGTTCTAAAAAAGTTGCCTGGTGTTGAAATTAACGAAGATGGAGAAGTAGAGGTTGAGGGTAAGAAGGTAACAAAGTTAATGGTGGAAGGTCAGGATTTTTTTGATGGAGATACCAAGATGGGATCTAAAAATATTCCTGCTAAAGCCCTTGATAAAATTGAAGTACTCAGAAATTACTCCGATGTGAACCAACTTAGTGGAGTGACCAATAATCAAGATAATGTCGCTTTAAATATTCGGCTTAAAGAAGGGGAAGATCATTTTTGGTTTGGAGAACTCACTGCTGGAAAAGGTTTAGATGATCGTTTTTTAGTACATCCAAAGGTGTTTTATTATTCAAAAAAATTATCAGTAAACCTCATTACTGATGTTAACAATATTGGTTCGTTGCCTTTTACTCCTAGAGATTACTTTAATTTTACAGGAGGTATGGGAATGCAAACCGCCAATACAGGTACCAACTTCAATGTGTCTTCAGGTGGTTTGGGAATCTCTCTAATGCAGAACAATAGAGCCAAGTCAATTGACACTAAGTTTGGAGCGTTTAACTTCTCCTATAATCCGAGTGATGCTTTTACAATGGGTGGTTTTGCAATTTATTCGTATACAGGGACACAATTAGAGACCAATACTTCTAGAACATTTATTGCTACAAATGCTACAGAGGTGAGTACTACTGCAATCGATCAAAAGTCAACTTTAGGATTGGCGAAGTTTAACTTCACCTATAAACCAAATGTCGATTTACAATGGGATTACGATATGCTCTACAAGAGCTCTGAGCAAGATGAAGATCGCACCGTATTGTCAGTTTCATCATTAGTAGATAATATCGAAGAGATTAAAACTCAAAAACCTGTTTCGGTAACCCAGAACACTAATTTGTACTACACGATTGATGCGAAGAACATCCTAGCTGTTCAAGCTAAGTTCTTACATCAAAATGAAGATCCCTTTTATCAAGCAATAAAAGAACAAAGGCCATTTATAGGAATTTTACCACTTGCTGATACTTCACTTTACAATATCAATCAAGAAAAGTTGATAACGACCAATCGATTGGATGCCAATGTGGATTACTATTTAATCACTGGGGATCAATCAAATTTGAAATTTAATATTGGAACACTTCAATCGAGACAATCTTTTGATTCAAACATTTTTCAATTATTAGATGGAGGAAGCAGATCTAATTTTGCTGATGCAACCCTCAATAACGATGTGAGCTACAATTTTTCTGATTCATACTTGGGATTGTATTATAAAGTAAAACTAGGAAAATTAACCCTGAACCCTGGAGTCTTAGCACATCAATACAGGATGGTAGACGATCAGTTGTCCAATATAATGGAGACAAAGCAGTTCAATCTCGTTCCAGATTTGTTTATCAATTACAATTTAAAGAAATCTGAAAGTTTGCGTTTTAATTATCGAATTAGTAGATCATTTACCGACATCGAGAATATTTCAAAGGGTTATGTGTTCTCGAATTACAACCGTATGTTTAGTGGTAATAGAAATTTAGAATCAGCCTTGTATCACTCTGCTTCTTTGAATTTCTTTAGTTTTAATATGTTTAATTTTCAAAACATATATGCAAACCTCAGCTATAATAAACAGTTGAATGCATTTAAGAATCAAACAGCGATCAGCGGAATTAATCAGGTCAATTCTGTTTATAATTCCAATTTGGCAGATGAGATGATAAACGGTTCAGTGAATTATCAGAGAACCTTTGGGAAGATTAAGTTTAGTTCTTCAGTTCGAATGGCAGGCAATACGTTTAACAATATTATCAATGATCAGGCTAGAGTTTCTACTTCGTTTACTCAGTCTTATAGAGCCTCTTTGAGAACTCAATTCTACGAGGCTCCTAATGTTGAAATGGGGTATTCTTATTCCAACAATCAATACGACAATGGAGGTTTTAAGAATAAGTTCTTTACAGATAGTCCTTTTGTTAAGTTCGATGCAAAATTCTTAAAGAATTTCATATTTACTGCAGATTATGACTATTACAATTACCGCAATGATGCAGGGACGACCTCCAATCAATACGAATTCTTGGAAGCAAATCTATCATACCAAAAAGGAGACTCCAAATGGGAGTATTCTCTTGTAGGAACCAATTTATTAGACACAAGAGCACTCAATCAAGATAGCTTTAACGATTTGTTTAGTTCTACTTCTGCATATATCGTTCAACCGAGATATGTGGTGTTTCAGATTAAATACGAATTGTGATACTAAAACTTATGAATAAAAGCTTCCCTTAGAATTTTCTTCGGGAAGTTTTTTTTATCTAGTTGTTTGCGTATATTTGCAGTCTAAATTAAAAGAGGAAGGATTTGACTGATTGCAACCTCTTGTAGAAATTCTACAAAAAAAATTGCTAAAGCAGTTGTCATGATACCTTATCGTGACATTCTACCTAGCCGATCCTTCCTACCTATAAAACAATAAAAGGATGGCGTATTTATTTACCTCAGAATCAGTTAGTGAAGGGCACCCAGACAAGGTAGCCGATCAAATCAGTGATGCACTTTTAGATTATTTCTTAGCTTTTGATCCAGAATCAAAAGTAGCTTGTGAAACCCTAGTTACTACAGGGCAAGTTGTATTGGCAGGAGAAGTTAAGAGTGAAACTTATTTAGATGTACAGCGTATTGCTAGAGATACCATTAATGCTATTGGATATACCAAGGGTGAGTATCAGTTTAGCGGTGACTCCTGTGGAGTAATCTCTCTGATTCACGAACAATCTCAGGATATCAATCAAGGTGTAGATCGTGCTTCGAAAGAGGAGCAAGGAGCTGGGGATCAAGGAATGATGTTTGGTTATGCCACCAAGGAGACAGAGAACTTTATGCCTTTAGCTTTAGATATTTCACACAAAATACTTCAAGAATTGGCAAAGGTTCGACGCGAGGGATCTACAATTAGCTATTTAAGAC
>Ga0181590_10002437_pt1 | contig 15682 bp, 10 predicted proteins | sample 071ome_34_FD_132446 | JGI IMG/M metagenome (GOLD analysis project Ga0181590, IMG submission 132446) | Coastal salt marsh microbial communities from the Groves Creek Marsh, Skidaway Island, Georgia - 071411BT metaG (megahit assembly) | ecosystem: Environmental > Aquatic > Marine > Intertidal...
ACCGGACCTGAACTGAGAGGGACAAGGGGCAAGGGGCAAGGAACAAGGAACGACACGTTGGGCTTTAACCAATTTACGGGGCGTTGTAGGTCGGGATAGACGCGAAGCGTCGTTTCCCGACGTAGGGATTTACCTTATGCGAAATATTCGTTGTCGGCAAACGCTTCGCTTTTATGACCTTCAGGGTAATGCCGACCTACCACCGTGTATTCCTTTTCCTAGGCCACAGGAGCTTTTGTAATTCGTCCAGCTCCTGCGATGGTATCGAAGACGCTGACCGTCACTCCCTCACGCGCAGTCTTCAGGTGTGCCACCAGGGGGCCGGCAGCATAAGCCTGTGCCTTGTCCCGGGATTCAAACAGGTAGATACCCCCAGCAGTCTTGCTGCTTTCATCCACGAGCCAGATTTTCCAGAGCAGGCCGTCCACATCCTCAAAGCGTGGTGCGGCGTCTTCCGAGTGGGTTTCCAGGTCTGCCTGGCTTTCTGTATAGGGAAAATTGATCTGGACCAGTGCGGTCATTTTTGTCTCCAGTTGGCTTATTCCTGTTCTTGATACTCTACCTGAGAGCGAGCATGTTCGCTATGTAAAGCATGATGCCAAATACCAGCAGGATATCGTTATCGACTAATTCTGCCAGCGCCACTTGGATCGTTTCCCGCTGAGTCCTGAGCAGCCTTATTTTTATCGGGGATTTATTGTTGAGCTACTGCGTTATTTCTGAAACGCAAAGAGTTATTACCAGGAATTGCAGGAATGCCAGGATAAAAAAAGGCCGGTCATGGATGACCGGCCATAAAAGAGATATATCGGAGGGGATATATCATCGGGGATTGGTTCGTCACTTGCCTGGTGATGTTCACCAGGCAAGGGTGTTAGAGCCTGCGATATCAGCTGGCTTGCTTTTCCTCTCCACGCAGGTACTTCATCATGGTGTCCACATCACTGCAGGTGAAGGGGTCTTCTTCGTGGTTGTCGCACATACCCGGCTCGGTAAATACCTTTTCAATATTGCCGTCATCGACAATCATGGAGTAGCGCCATGAGCGCACACCGAAGCCCAGGTTTTCCTTCTTCACCAGCATGTCCATGCCGCTGGTGAATTCTGCGTTGCCGTCCGGCAGCAGTTTCACATTTTTCACACCCAGCTGTTTGCCCCACTGGAACATGGAGAAGGCATCGTTGACGCTCAGGCAGTAGACTTCGTCAATGCCCAGTTTCTTCAGGTCTTCGTAGTGCTTTTCATAGCCAGGCAGGTGAGTGCTGCTGCAAGTGGGAGTAAAAGCACCTGGCAGGGCAAAAACCACGACGCGCTTGCCTTTAAAGATGTCCTCGGTGGTCACATCCTGCCAGCGAAAAGGGTTGTCGCCGCCGATGCTTTCATCACGGACACGTGTCTTGAAAGTGACTTCAGGTACTCTTGTTTGCATGTAATCCTCCATAAGGAACAATGTTTGTGTTCGATGCAACGCTCATGACCTGCTGGGGAGCAAATCTCATTGCTCGTTGCTATGGTGGGTAATATAGAGGTTGGTTCAGGATAGATGAAATATAATGTTTCTATCGCAACAATAGATATTGCCTATGGCCTGATGAGATCCAGGGAAGCCGCTTCATAGCCAAGGATGACCTGTTTTCTGTCTTTCCCCCAGCGATACTGACCGGTTTCGCCTATTTTCCTTACCACGCGGTGGCAGGGGATCAGCCAGGCAATCTGGTTGCGGGCGATGGCAGAAGCACTGGCACGGGTCGCGGCAGGCTTGCCGGCAAGGGAGGCCAGGTTTTCATAGGAGCTGACCCGTCCATAGGGAATTTTCAATAATGCCTGCCAGACCTGGATCTGGAAATTGGTGCCCTTGAGCAGCAGGCTGATTGGCCTGTTATTGCTGTGTAAAGCGCCAGGAGTGGCGCCAAAAAGCTTGTCATGAGTCGCTTGTGTGATGTCATCGTTACGGCTGATAGCAGACAGCGGCCAGAGACTTTCAAGCTGTGCCACGGCAGCAGGTTCCCCATCGACAATGAATGCCAGGTGGCAAATTCCCCGGTCCGTGACGGCCAGCAGGTAGGGGCCAAACGGGGAATCATGGATGCCATAGTTTATAGCCAGGCCCTGGCCCTGTTTGCGGTACTGGGCCGGGGTCATGGCCTCGGTATTGATAAACAGGTCATGCAGGCGTCCTGGTCCTGACAGGCCAGCCTGGTAACCGGCTTCAAGCGGCGGCAGACCCTGGTCCAGCAGGCTTTTGACATGCTCCTTGCTCAGGTACTGGCTGAAACGTTTGGGACTGATCCCCACCCAGCGCGAAAACTGTTTCTGGAAGTGATATTCGCTGAGCCCGCAACTGTTGGCCAGCTCCTGCAGGGAAGGGGGATCGTCGTGACGTGCGACTAGGATATGCAGGGCTTTTTCCATGATGGTGTACATGGATTTTCCAGCAATATCTGTATTCGCGTTCATGACAACAAAGGTAGAGCGTTTCGCCGAAAAAGAAAATCCGTTTCTTGCTGTAGTTACTGTCACAGGAAATGATGGTCATTACCCGGTGAGGATAATAGAATCGGGCACCATGTTGTCTTCGTTCTCAATACGACAGACAGTCGGGTTGGTTGCAGGCCCGCTGCTGTTCATCGCTGTATTAATCATGCCCCAGCCTGAGGGCATGAGTGTTGAGTCCTCCCGGGTTGCTGCAATCGCCTTGCTGATGGCCTGTTTCTGGATGGCAGAAACCGTCCCGATTCCTGCGACTGCCATGTTGCCGATATTCCTGTTTCCGCTCCTGGACATCATGCCCACCGGGACCACGACACTAGCCTATGGCAATGAAATACTGTTTTTGTTCATGGGGGGGTTCCTGATTGCAGTGGCCATGCAGAAATGGAATCTGCATCGAAGAATCGCACTGTCTGTGATCGACAAGGTTGGCAGCAGTCCCAACCGCCTGGTAATGGGTTTCATGCTGGCCACGGCATTGTTGTCCATGTGGATCAGCAACACGGCTACGTGCGTCATGATGACACCGGTAGCCATTGCCGTGGTTGAACAAACACGACTTGAGCGACACAAGCAGATAGGGGAGCACTATAATTTTGGCACGGCCCTGATGCTGGGTATTGCCTATTCGTCTTCTGCAGGCGGCGTTTCTACCCTGGTGGGTACACCGCCCAACGCGATCCTGATTGGTATTATTGATACCGTCTATGGTTACGAGATCAGTTTTGTTGACTGGATGAAGCTCGGACTGCCGGTTTCCATCTGCATGCTGATATTGGTCTGGGTCGTGCTGACCAAGGTCATGTACCGCATGGATGACGCAGACGCTGCCAGTGAACAGGCCGGACAGCATATCCGGCAGCAACTGGACGCCATGGGGCCAATGAGCAGTGAGGAAAAGAAAGTCGCCTTACTGTTCTTTTTCGTGGCCATGAGCTGGATACTGCGTGGCCTGTTTACACCAGCCTGGCTGGACTTTGTGTCCGATCCTGCCATTGCCATGGCGGGTGCCTTCCTGCTCTTTATTATGCCGGCCGGCAAGGACAAGGGGGGCTTCATCCTGGACTGGGACACGGCCAAGACCATTCCCTGGGACATCATCATTCTCATGGGCGGCGGTTTTGCGCTGGCTGCCGGATTCAGCGAGTCAGGCCTCACTGAATGGCTGGCCAACCAGTTGACCATTCTCCAGGGCATTCACTTCTTTGTCCTGATCATTGTTGTGGTTTTGTTTGTCACCTTCCTGACTGAAATGACCTCCAATGCAGCGACAGCGACACTGTTTATTCCTGTCATGGGAGCCCTGGCCATTTCCATGGACCTGCATCCATTCGCACTGATGGTACCCGCTGCCCTGGGTGCTTCCATGGCCTTCATGCTGCCCGTGGCAACGCCACCCAATGCCATTGTTTTTGCCAGCCGCCAGATCAGTATTGGCCAGATGGCACGGACAGGCCTGGTGCTTAATCTTGCCGGTGGCCTGATTATCAGCACGCTCAGTTACCTGCTGCTGGACCAGTTGCAATAGCTAGCTGAAAACCTGAAACTGAATTACAGTAGACACAAACCAATACATCACTGTCAGGGAAGGCGGGATGAATAGCGGGCCGGGATATGGATGAAATGGAAAGCAACAATAAGCTGAAGCTACAGAATTTTGTCATGGCAGCCATTCTGGTGACGCTGGTGTTTTACCTGCTGGTTGTAGGCCAGACCATCTTGCTGCCGCTGGTGATAGCCATTGTCTTCTGGTACCTGATTAACCTGCTGTCCGAGGGCTTTGGCAGAATCAGTGTCGGTAGTAACCCGCTGTCCAAGCCAGTCAGGTACAGCCTGTCTTTTCTCACCTTCTTTGCCATCATCTGGGGTATTGTCGAGCTGATTGCGAGCAATATTGCCGGCGTGGTACGTGTTGCACCCATTTACCAGGCGAACCTGGAAAACCGCTGGGATAGTATCCTGGCGTTGCTCAGGATTGAGCAGGAACCCACGCTCAGCCAGTTGACTGAACTGTTTAACCTCAGCCAGATTATTACCGGCCTGGCGGCATCACTGACCAATATTGCTGCCAACATGGGTATTATCATCATCTATGTGATCTTTCTGCTCCTTGAACAGGGCAACTTCAGTGGCAAAGTAGCTTCACTGGCCAAGAGCCCGGAAAAGGAACAGCGGGTGAGGTTGTTGATCAAAAAGATCAACGAGGATGTGCAGAAGTACATCAGCATCAAGATGCTGACCAGTTCCACTACCGGCATACTCAGTTATATTTTCATGAAAGTGGTCGGCGTGGATTTTGCGGAGTTCTGGGCGCTGCTGATATTCCTGCTTAACTTCATTCCGACGATTGGCTCAATCGTGGCAACGATATTTCCCTCCCTGATTACCCTGGTGCAGTTTGATACTTACACGCCGTTTTTCGTTGTGCTCGGCGGAGTCACTGCCATCCAGGTCTGTCTCGGCAATATCCTGGAACCCAGGCTTATGGGCAACTCCCTGAACCTCAGTCCGCTGATCATCCTGCTGAACCTGTCCCTGTGGGGCTTGATCTGGGGCATCCCCGGCATGTTCCTGTGCGTGCCCTTGCTGGTGATCTCCATGATCGTATTCTCCCACGTGCCACAGACCCGTCCCATTGCCATTATGTTGAGTCGGGACGGGAAGATTAAGGATATATACGAGCAGTAGACTAAGGTCTTAGGACAGGAACAAGGGAATAAAGGAAAAAGGGGGAAGACTCGTTGTGCTGACAAGAAATCATGCGATGTCGTAGGTCGGGATAGGCGCGAAGCGCCGTTTCCCGACATGGTGATATACAGGACATTGCATTTAATCGTCAGCAAAAGCTGCGCTTTTATGCTCTTCAGGGTAATGCCGACCTACGAAAACGTCCTTGTCTGGGAAAAGGATTGACGGGTAATCCGGGTGCACAAATATTTTTCCCTTTTTCTAGAATCTATACCCCAGCTCAACCGCCACCTGCCGTGGCCTATCGACAAACCCGTAATAGGTATTGGTGCCAAACGTGCTGCCGGCCAGAGGTGTGTTGCCCACATAGGTAAGCACTTCTTCGTCACCCAGGTTTTTACCAATCAGCATGACTGACCAGTTGTCCGCCAGAAGGCCAAGCCGGGCATTGATCTTGGTATAGCTATCAATGCGAAAGGCGGGGTCCAGGTTTTCGTGAACATTCTGGTCATCTACGTAATTGAAATTCAGGTTGGCCACCACATCCATGCCATTGTTCATTGGCCGGGCGTAATCAAAGGATACGCTGAAATTGTGTTCAGGTGTGTAGCGCCCGTCCTGCCCCGTGTAATCACACAGGGGAATACCATTGACAACATCGCCATCGGGCACCTGGCGTTCGTAGCAGTTGCCGTTGCGGAAATCCGTGTACTCATAATCCAGGTAGGCATAGGCATAATTCATGGTCAGGCTGTCAGTCAGGGCCCAGCGACCATCTACTTCCAGTCCCCAGAGCTCGGTTTCCTTCGCATTACCCACGTTGAATCCCAGTGTGCCGTCAAACTGGGAAATCTGCAGGTCTTCGTAGTCAGTGAAGAAGAGGGCGGCGTTGAGCTCCAGTGCGCCACCGGCAAGTGTGTTCTTGGCACCGAATTCCAGTGAAGTGACTTCCTCATCCTCGAATTCAAAGGAGAAGGGATTGTTGGCCCTGGCATCAAAGCCGCCTGCCTTGAAGCCGGTGGTATAGCTGGCATACAGCATATTGCTGGGAGTGACATCCCACTGCAGGCTGATTACCGGAGTAAACATCGACTCTGAGCGTGAGCCGGTCACATTGTGGCCGGGCAAGACCACGCCGGGCGCGACGGGAATACCCTCGGTTTGCTCGGTATAAATGTCAAAGGCGCCGAAATAGACCAGTGCCACCTGGGGATTGGTCACCGGACTGCCGCTGGCATTGCTGATGATATTCATGTTGCGATTGGCGTCCTTGTCTTCCTCGGTATAACGACCGCCAACAGTCAGTCGCCAGTCATCAGCCAGGTTCCAGGTACCCTGGGCAAACAGGGCCCAGGCATCGCTATCCTGGTCATTAAGTCGAGTGGCATTGGTTCCGGGTATCAGGGCCAGGGCCTGCGTACTGGGATCAGTGGAGGTAGCTGCCAGGATGTTAAACAGGGAATCAGGCGGCAGCACGATACGCTCTACAGAGTCCATCTCGGTTGACTGGTAATAGGCACCGGCGATCCATTCCACTGTGCCGCCGGTTGGCGAGGCCAGGCGGATCTCCTGGCTGAACTGTTCATAATCTTCCAGCAGGTCACCATAGAAAACGCTGGCAGGGACGTAATCGAAATCACCCGTCTCCAGGAAATCGTATTCCAGATGGCCGGTGACAAAGGTCAAAGTGTTCTCCCCAAGTTGATAATCAATATTGAGTGTTACGTTGCTCATTTCACTGTCGCTGAATTCAGGCGAGTTTGCCTGGCGATTGAAATCAAGCTCTGATTCCATTGGCGGTTTGCCAAAGGCACCCAGCACCTGGGCATAATTTAGCCCGGCAAGAGGCGTTGCGCCGGCGGGGAACAGGTTGGGCAGGTCGCGCACGATTTCTATCTGGCGACCCGTAGTGTCAAAATTGTTCTGTTCTACTTTCAGGGTAGCATTCAGGTCGGCGCTGATGTCCCAGTCCAGAGTCAGGCGTACGGCTTTCTCTTCTCTCTGGGGTTCGTCGGCATTTTTGAACGTATTGTTCATATAGCCTTCTTCTTCATAACTGCGCAGGGCCAGGCGAGCGCGGAAATTGTCTGCAAGTGGACCGGAAAACACAGCCGTCAGTTCTTCCTGTTCGGACTCGAACTCGTACAGCGCCCTGATGTCGACCAGTAATTCATCGGTAGGCTTGGCTGTAGACAGGTTCAGTGCACCGGCAATGGTGTTCTTGCCAAAAATAATGCCTTGCGGGCCACGCAGGACTTCCACGCGCTCCAGGTCAAGAAAGGGTGCCCTGATCAGTTGCTGCCTGCCGTAGTAGATGCCATCCACATACTGGCCGACAGATTGTTCAAAAGCCTGGTTGTTGCCCGAGCCGATACCACGAATATACATCTGGGTACTGATGCCGGTTTCAGTCATGGTCATGTTGGGGACAAACTCGGTGATATCGGCAATCTTGTTGATATTGGCCGTAGAAAGCCTTTCATTACTGATGACACCGACGGAAATGGGCACATCGGACAGGCTCTGCTCCCGCTTTTGGGAAGTCACGATGATTTCTTCCAGAATCGGAGAGCCCTGGGCGAGGGCAGAAGTATTGCCAAACGTTGCAGCAGCCACAGCACTACCGATGAGCAAGGCAAGTCTGGATTTTTTATGCATTGAGTTCATAGTGTTCCCCATTATTTTCCCGTAACACACTTACCCCGCGTGTCAGGTCTGTACATGGCCTGATCCAGGGCCTGGCTTATCCCTTTCCAGAGACTCTCCCAGGTATGGATTCCGGCAAGTGTGAGCCCGTAAAATCCGAAGATAATTAGTATCTTATGTCGATGTCACGATTGCCGAATCAGGCTGCATCCTACCATAAAACCCTGAAATTGTAGGTATTCCGCCCGTATTTTTCTTCTGTGCGGGGAGCCTGGTCAAAAATATGCTCCTTGTACCGACCAAACTTGCCGTAATTGATGCCAAGCGCCCTCTAAACGTTTATAATTCGCGCCCTTTTGGAACAGGATGTCATCATCCTGCCAGCACAATGAACTTTTCCGAGATTTGAATGAAAAGCGCTGAAATCAGACAGGCTTTCCTGGACTATTTTGCCGAACATGACCATGAAATCGTGGCCAGCAGTTCCCTGGTGCCCGGGAATGATCCGACCCTGTTGTTTACCAATGCCGGGATGGTGCAATTCAAGGATGTCTTCCTGGGACAGGAAAAACGTGCCTATAACCGTGCGACTACGTCTCAACGCTGTGTCAGAGCCGGGGGCAAGCATAATGACCTGGAAAATGTCGGGTATACCGCACGGCATCACACATTCTTTGAAATGCTCGGCAATTTCAGTTTCGGTGATTACTTCAAGCGCGAAGCCATCCGCTTTGCCTGGACGTTCCTGACAGAAAACCTGGGCCTGCCCGAAGAAAAACTTTGGGTGACGGTATTCGAGGACGATGACGAAGCGGCCGACATCTGGTTGAAAGAGCTGGGGGTATCAGCCGAGCGTTTCACGCGTATGGGTGAGAAGGATAACTTCTGGGCCATGGGTGATACCGGTCCCTGCGGTCCCTGCAGCGAAATTTTCTACGATCATGGTGAAGAAGTTCCGGGAGGTCCGCCGGGCAGTCCTGACGAAGATGGCGACCGTTATATCGAAATCTGGAACCTGGTATTCATGCAATTCAACCGGTCGGCTGACGGCAAGATGACGCCGCTGCCCAAGCCGTCAGTGGATACCGGCATGGGACTGGAGCGAATTGCGGCTGTGATGCAGAACGTTCACAGCAATTACGAAATCGACCTGTTCCAGCACATTATCAAGGCGGCTGCCAGCCTGACCGGTACCGATGATCCCGGTAATGCCTCGCTGAACGTTATTGCCGACCATATCCGCTCCTGTGCCTTCCTGGTGCTGGATGGTGTGATACCGGCCAACGAGGGCAGGGGGTATGTTCTGCGCCGCATTATTCGCCGGGCCATACGCCATGGTCATAAGCTCGGTGTGAACGATCCTTTCTTCCACAAGCTCGTAGCGCCGTTATGTGATGTGATGGGAGAAGCCTACCCGGAGCTGGAAAAAAACAGGAAACAGGTGGAAGAAGTCCTGCTGGCGGAAGAACAACAGTTCGCCCGGACCCTGGACAATGGCATGAGCATTCTGGAAAAGGCCATTGCCGATCTCAAGGGCACAACGTTGCCAGGTGCAACCGTCTTCAAGCTCTATGACACTTACGGGTTCCCCGTTGACCTGACTGCAGATATCGCACGTGAACGTGGTCTTGAATTGAACATGGACGAATTCGATGCCGAGATGGACAGGCAGAAAAACCAGGCCCGTTCTGCCAGCCAGTTTGAAACGGCAGAAGCCCTGGATATTACCCTGGATACCGATACCAGCTTCAGGGGCTATGATCACCTCGAGCTTGAGGCCAGGGTCGTTGCCCTGTACCAGGACGGCAAAGCGGTTGAATCACTGTCTGAAGGTGCCAGGGGGATTGTCTTGCTCGATAACACCCCTTTTTATGCCGAATCCGGTGGCCAGGTAGGAGACTGCGGCACACTGTCCAGTGCCGGTGCACAGTTCAATGTTCGGGATACCCAGAAACAGGGCGGCCAGTTCCTGCACATGGGCAGTCTGGAATCAGGTGACCTGACCGTTGGTGACAGTGTGACCTGTCACGTTGACAACAGCCTGCGCCAGCCGACAGTGCTCAATCATTCTGCCACCCATCTCATGCATGCAGCCCTGCGCCAGGTGCTGGGGGCCCATGTGAGCCAGAAAGGCTCGCTGGTGAGTCCGAAATACCTGCGTTTTGACTTTTCCCACAACAAGCCGGTGACCGAATCCGAGTTGCGTGAAATTGAAGCCATCGTGAACCGACAGGTCCTGCAGAACGTAGAAGTGACGAAGGAAGTGATGGCCATGGATGCCGCAAAGGCCAAAGGTGCCATGGCCCTGTTTGGTGAAAAGTACGGTGATGAGGTACGCGTGGTCACCATGGGACGTGGAACCGAAGACGACGACAGTGCAGACTTTTCCATCGAATTATGTGGCGGTACCCATGTAAACCGTACCGGTGATATTGGCCTGTTCAAGATCATCCAGGAATCGGGTATTGCTGCGGGTGTGCGCCGGATTGAGGCTGTCACTGGCTCAGCTGCCCTGGCACTGGTGCAGGCCCAGGAAGAGACTCTTAAACAGATTGCCGGTGCAGTGAAATCCGGTACAGACAAGGTTGTTGACCGCGTCCAGCAACTTGCGGCGTCCAACAGGCAGCTGGAAAAGGAACTGGAGCAGCTGAAGGCAAAACTGGCCAGTTCAGCAGGTACGGACCTGGCCTCCCAGGCGGAAGAGATTAACGGCATCAAGGTATTGGCAGCCGTTGTAGACGGCGTAGACAGCAAGGCGCTGCGAGACACTACTGACCAGCTCAAGAACAAGCTGGGGTCCGCCATTGTTGTGCTGGGCACAGTCTCTGAAGGCAAGGTCAGCCTGGTGGCCGGGGTTACCAAAGACCTTACCGACCGTTTTAAAGCCGGTGATATTGTCAACGAAGTGGCACGTAAAGTGGGCGGTAAGGGCGGTGGCCGTCCTGACATGGCCATGGCCGGGGGTAATTCCCCAGGCGACCTTCCAGAGGCAATTTCTTCGGTAAAACAATACCTTGCGTCAGTATTGTAGCGTTTCATTTTCGCAAGCCATGTTTCATAAATACATTAACAATGTTCCGAAAATAGTATTGGCGCTTTTTAAAAAGATAGTGACAGAATCATGTTGATAGTTCAGAAGTACGGTGGAACTTCAGTGGGTTCCATTGAAAGGATCCAGGCTGTGGCCAAGCGCGTGGCTGCCTGCCAGGCCGAAGGAAACCAGGTCGTTGTAGTGGTGTCTGCCATGAGTGGAGTCACCAACAACCTGACGGCAATGGCGTATGAACTACAAAAGGAGCCGTCTCCTCGTGAGATGGATATGTTGCTTTCCACCGGTGAGCAGACAACGATTGCCCTGTTAAGCATGGCTTTGCAGGCGATAGGTTGTCCGGCTCGTTCTTATACCGGGGGGCAAGTAAGGATACTCACTGATAATGCACATACCAAGGCGCGTATCCAGGAAATTGAAGGTGAAAAAATCCTTCAGGATCTGGACAAGGGCTCAGTAGTTGTAGTTGCAGGTTTTCAGGGAGTTGATGAAAAAGGAAATATTACTACGTTAGGGAGAGGTGGTTCGGACACCACTGCAGTAGCGATTGCAGCAGCCCTCAAGGCTGACGAATGCCAGATCTACACCGACGTTGACGGTGTTTATACCACCGACCCCCGCGTAGTTGACAATGCCAGAAGGCTGGACCGCATCACATTTGAAGAAATGCTTGAAATGGCCAGTCTCGGTGCAAAAGTACTGCAGATTCGTTCTGTGGAATTTGCCGGAAAATATAATGTACCACTGCGGGTCCTGTCTTCGTTTGAAGATGGTCCCGGTACGTTAATTGTCTCAGAGGAAGAATCTATGATGGAGAACCCTGTAATTTCTGGAATCGCTTTTACCAGAGATGAGGCCAAACTGAGTGTAGTAGGTGTACCTGATGTTCCTGGTATGGCTTACAAGGTATTTGGTCCCATTAGCGATGCCAATATCGAGGTTGATGTTATTGTCCAGAATATTGGTGCCGACAATACCAATGACATTACTTTTACCGTAGCCAAGAAGGATGCTGATGCAGCCTCCAGGTTGCTGGAAAAGTTGTCTGCGGAAATGGGTGCCAGGGGTATCGAAGTGGATCAGAAAGTGGCAAAAGTATCGCTGGTAGGTGTGGGCATGCGCTCACATGCCGGTGTTGCCAGTCGAATGTTTGAAGCATTATCGAAGGAGTCGATCAATATTCAGCTTATTACCACCTCCGAAATCAAAATCTCCGTAGTCATAGAGGAGAAATACCTCGAATTAGCAGTAAGAGCCCTGCATAGCGCCTTCGGCCTGGAAAACCCGCCGGTATAGCCATCAGGGAAGGACACAGGATTGAGCCCAGGGAAAGATGCCAGGGACAACTTGTGGAGTATTTAGTTAGTCCTAGAGACCAGATATCCAGCTGGAGTTGGGTGGGTCTTGTAAATGCTAAGGGGGTTTAGCAATGTTGATTTTGACTCGCCGTGTAGGCGAAACACTTATGATCGGTGACGAAGTAACAGTCACTGTTCTGGGTGTGAAAGGAAATCAAGTACGCATCGGTGTTAACGCACCGAAAGACGTTGCTGTCCACAGGGAAGAGATTTACGACAGAATCCAGAAGGAAGGTGATACAGGCAGTGCAGATGGTGATGCCGACGATGACAACGTCGGTAACAGCTGACAGCTTGCCAGTAGTTTATCGCTAATGTCCCAGGAGAAATTGAATCCGGAATGCAGTAAAACCCGCTGCCAATTTTGCCTTGAGGTCTCCACCAATCCAGATTGCATGTGTTATCATGCGCGCCTTGTTTTGGTGACAGAAGTCAGACTGAGGAGTCAGCAGCAGTACCTCCGACACTTTTGACACATGACAACAATCCTGGAGAGGTGGCCGAGTGGCTGAAGGCGCGCCCCTGCTAAGGGCGTATGGGTTAACACTCATCGAGGGTTCGAATCCCTCCTTCTCCGCCATTAATAAAAAGACCCGGCTTCGCGCCGGGTTTTTTTATTCATGGCGAAGAGGGAGTAGCTAGTTCGCACCCTTGGTTCGACCAGCTTCTACTACTTTCCAAAGGAAAGTAGTAGAGCGCAGGACGCCCGTTTTGTAGGGCGCCCGAAGGGTCAACTGCGAAGCAGTTGATCAATCCCTCCGCAAAGCGAAGCTTTGCCAACGCATCTCCAAAGTTCCGCAATAACCTCCAGGCAAACTCCTATTTCCAGGCATACCGGACAGATACCAGAATCACCCCAGGATAAACCCCTCCGCAAAGCGCAGCTTTGCCAACGCATCCAAAAAGTTCCGTAATAACCTTCAGGCAAACTCCTATTTCCAGGCATACCGGTTAGATACCAGAATTACCCCAGGATAAACCCCTCCTCAAAGCGCAGCTTTGCCAACGCACCCCCAAAGTTCCGCAATAACCTCCAGGCAATCTCCCATTTCCAGCCATACCGGACAGATACCAGAATCACCCAGGATAACCCCCCCCATTCAAAGCAAACAAAGATTGACTGCCACTGCACCCTTGTTCATATTATTGTGCACTCTGGGCAAAAATGGAGCCATTGCAGGCATTGTAAGATGTAGCATCGGCAGGGGGCACGAGAAGATGGTCGGGGACTTCGAATACATAATAGGTGATGCGACACCCAGGCGGGATGTGCTGAAGTGGAATGAACTGGTCGCACAATCCGGCTGTAGTGTGGATTTTGTCACAAAAAAGCCACACCCGATCCTGCAATCCAACTGGCGACACCTGGATTTTGGCAGTATCTGCATCAATTACATCTATAATTTCCGCTCGTTTTGCGCTGTTCATACGCCAAACGGTAGCCTCGCGGACAAGGCGCGCAAATTCAAGCTTATCTATACCGATACACCAGCTATTCTAAGGCATTACGGCCGGATCACCCAGGTCAAGGCCAATGCCTTTGTCCTGATCGACAGTGCCTGCAAATTTGAATTTGAAATAGAGCATGACCGCTCATTGGGCATTTCCCTGAACATCGATCCTACCTGGCTGCTCAAATATATTCCCAATCCCAAACTGTCGGTGGCAGTGCCGGTGGATGCTGACTCCAATTGGGCAAAACTGTTTCTGCTTGCGCTGCAAACCATAGAAAAACAGCAGGACCCCGAGCACACCATTCCACGCAGCCTGATCACTGACCAGTTAGGTTCCTTGCTGTCATTGCTGTTCCTGCCTGAGGAAAGTGCCGGTATGAATACCCGGCACCAGGTTTCGCTGTACAACAAGCTGGACAGAATCCTGCATGAGCATTTTCACCAACCTGATCTCAATGCCGGACAGGTGGCTGACAGGGCAGGTATTTCGCGCAGGCACCTGTTCAATATCTTCGCCCGTTCGGGCACAAGTTTTGGCAATACGCTGCAGCAAATTCGCCTGGCCAAAGCCAGGGAAATGTTGCGAGATGAAAGATACAACGCCTTTCGAGTATGCGATGTGGCATGGGCCTGCGGGTTTTCAGACCATGGGCATTTCAGCCGGAAGTTCAAGACGCAATTTGGCAGTACACCCACAGCATTTAGAAAATCAACAACAGGGGACAGCGCTCGTGGCAGAACATTTCTTGGCTCCGAAAGAGGAGCCCTTACACCCGGTCGCCAACACGGGATATTTCCCTAGGGGATTCCTCCTTCTTTTTATACTGGTTTTCCCGGCATGGGCAAACTGTGCCGAGGCCTGGTATGGCGCGGCGTTGCCTGATCCCGCCCCGTTTGCACCTGAACTTATCTATGCCCAGGAAGGATTCAGTCCCCTGGCCCTGGAAGCCAACACCTATCATGCACGCACCGAAGACATACGCGCTGATGAACTGATGGGGGTTGTGCAGGACCAGATGGATATTTCACAGCGCAGCCGGGAAGAGGGTGAATTAATCTGGGGCCGCATTTCCGGGCGTTCCGGCGGCAGGATGACCACGCAGTATGTCCTTGACCAGTTTCGTGACATTGGCCTGGAAGATATCCACCTGCAGGAGGTCACCATGCCCCCGCAAACCTGGCCGGACACGACCGCCCTGACCCTGGTGGCGACACCGGGAACCGGGACCGGCAGTGCCGATTACCATTTTCAGTCTGTCATGCCCCAGCCACGGACTCCGGGTACCGGACCGGAGGGCATTACTGCCGACCTGGTGTATGTGGGTTATGGCCGTGATATAGATTTAAGTGGCAAGGATTTACGCGGTAAGGGGGCAGTCTTGCGTGCACGCCCGGTACAAGGTGGGTACAGCTCGGTGCTGGGCATTCCCGACAAGCTGGGAGAAGCCGGTGCGGCTTTCGTGATCGTGATCTATGACATAGCCATAGACCTGCAAATCTATAACCCGGCGTTGAGCGGAACCATTGTTCCGACTTTTGCCATTGCCGATTTTGAAGGCAGGTTCCTGGAAGATGTCATGGCCAGGGCGGGTGATACGCCAGTGGCAGCCAATGCCATGGTGACCCATATGACCGAGACGGAAAACCTGACTAACAATGTGATTGGTCAGATCACAGGGACTACCGATGAGTATGTCATTGTGGTTGCCCACCAGGATTCCTATTTTTACGGGGCCATTGATAACGCCACCGGTGTTGCAGCCATGCTGTCACTGGCAAGACACCTGAAAAACCAGGATGAAAAACCCAGGCGTACGCACATTTTTGTCGCCACCGGCGGCCACCATGCCGGCGGGTGGCCGGGTACAGTCCAGTATGTGGACAGCATTCTTGGTATTCGGGACAAAACAGCGATTGTGCTGAACTGCGAGCATGTGGCCGCCACCCAGTTTATCGAGTACAGCGATATCGATTACAGCGTTTGGGGCACCCGGGGA
>Ga0181590_10002441_pt1 | contig 15673 bp, 23 predicted proteins | sample 071ome_34_FD_132446 | JGI IMG/M metagenome (GOLD analysis project Ga0181590, IMG submission 132446) | Coastal salt marsh microbial communities from the Groves Creek Marsh, Skidaway Island, Georgia - 071411BT metaG (megahit assembly) | ecosystem: Environmental > Aquatic > Marine > Intertidal...
AGTGCTTTCCTAGCCCTGGCTGCTGCTGCTTTTACGCCTTTTTCATCAAATGTGGTAGATTCTGCAATATACGCTGTATATGCGTGTACAATTTGTTCATGTAATGTCATTTTATATTCCTAAACTTATTCCTGTTGTAGATTGTAAGTAATGGTCTGAGATTTCCTTAACTGGTTTTGCAACAAACATTACTTGATTTTTGTTTAAGTTAATGTCAGTTTCTGGATCAACTGTTAGAATAAAAGGTATTAAGGCTAAACCTTTTTCAGCCATCATAGCTGCCATGGGTTTAGAAAGTTTTAATACTGTATCTGTTTCGTCTTGCATCCGTGCAACGATTTCTTCTCCGCTTGATAATCTCACTGTAACTACGTCACCTTTTTTATAGGGTGTTTCTATCAGCATGTCATCCTTCTTTATGCATTGTTTGTTTATAATTCATAGTTTCAACATAGGTAATCATTTGATCACATCCACCTATATTTTTTCCATCAATCTTTATTTGTGGAAAAGTTTTTGCTCCCGGGAACCATTCAAAAACTTGATCTCTTGTGAAATCTTTATCTAATTGTTTGTACTCGTATTCTAATTCTCTAGTTTCGCAAAAAGTTTTTGCTTGATGACATCTAGGGCAAGAACTTTTTCCATAAATTTCAATCATAATGAAAATCCTTTTAATACGTCTTTGTTAACATCTTGTTTAATGCCGCCAATTATATACGACTCTACTTCTGTTTCTTGGGGAGCGACTTGCAATCCTGAGCTGCTTAACCAATGTGTAGTCCATGGTAGCGGATTAGTGTTCACTGGTTGTTCAAATATTGTTTCATACCCAAGTGCTTTTAAACGCCTGTTTGCAATATATTCAACATATTGATCTAACAGCGTTTTATTTAGCCCAATCATCGATCCATCCCTAAATAAATATTCCGCCCAAGCTTTTTCTTCGTTTACGCATTCCCGCCAAATATCATAAACCTCTTGCTCGCATTCTTTTGCTGCTTGTTGCATAGCAGGATCGTCTTTGCCTTGCATCCATAGTTTTAATATGTGTGTGCTGATTGCTAAATGTTGTGCTTCATCACGTGCAATGAAAGAGATAATTTTCGCAGATCCTTCCATTAATTTTAATTCACCAAACCCAAAGGTGCAAGCAAATGAAACATAAAATCTTAATCCTTCAAGGATATTTACAGTCATCATTGCAAGAAAAAGTTTTTTGTTTAAGATTTTTTTGTCAATTGACCTATCGTGTGCATATTGGTGTGCAAGTTTCATAAATTCATCGTAATACTTCGTTACACTATTTGCACGATTAATAATCATTTCGTCGTCTAGTATCGTATCAAATACTTCCTCTGGATTTGCATATACATTTTTCATGATATGCGTGTAAGATCGACTGTGGATAGTTTCAAAGAAATCCCATGTAACAATACATCCTTCTAATTCAGGCAGTGATACATATGGAAGGAAAGCCAGGCAAGGACCTCTACCCTGTACGCTATCAAGCAAGGTTTGATATTTTAGATTAGCAGTAAAAATATGTTTTTGTTCTGGTCGGAAATTTTGATAATCCGCACGATCTTTTTGTAAACTTACTTCCTCAGGACGCCAAAAATAACCAAGCATTGTTTGATTTAATTTATCAAACTGTGGAAATTTAAATGTATCATACCTTTGTACATTTTGATCAGCACCAAAAAACATATGTTGTTTGCTGAAGTCAACCTTATCTCGATTAAATACAGTTTTCATTGTTTGTCCTTAAAATTATATTGCACAAGCTTCGCATTCCTCTTGCTCACTTGGATTTGCGATTGGTAGTGGATTATTACTAGCACTAACTTCTTCTTCAACTTCGCTGGGGTCAGTTTTAAAATCATATGTGTTTTGATAATAACTGGTTTTCCACCCTAACTTATAAGTGGTTAAAAGATCTTTTAACATAATACTCATTGGTACTTCATTATTTTCATAATGTGTTGGATTATAACTCCAATTTCCGCTAATTGCTTGATCAAAAAACTTTTGCATCACAGCGACAATATTAATATAACCTTGATTGTCAGGCATATCCCACAACAAAGTGTAATAATTCTTTAAAGTGGTGTACTGTGGCACAATCTGTTTAAGTGGTCCTTTTTTGCTTTTTTTAACCGAAAGATATCCCCTTGGAGGTTCTATACCATTTGTTGCATTCCCTACAACCGAACTACTTTCAGATGGCATTTGTGCCGACAATGTGCTGTGTCTTAATCCAAATAGTGCAATGTCCGATCTTAGCGTTTTCCAATCATATTCTAAATCTACTCGAACTTCATCGTCTATATCTTTTTTATATGTATCTATAGGCAGGATTCCTTTTGAATATTTTGTTCGAGAATACCCTTCACAACTGCCTTTTTCTTTTGCAAGAGTGTTACTTGACTTTAGGAGATAATATTGGAAAGCTTCTGTTAGTTTATGCACTAAGCTCCATGCTTCACGATCGTTGTAATCAACCTTGTTTTTTGCTAGATAGTGTGCCAACCCAATGTAACCAATGCCTAAACTGCGCCTAGCCTTTGTACTTTTCTCTGCTGCAACTACAGGATACTTTTGATAGTCAATAATTTCTTCTAATGAGCGAACTGCTAAATCGCATAAATCTTCAAGATCGCTGAGATCTTTCAGCAAACCAACATTTATTGCACTTAAAATACATAGCGCAATTTCGCCATCAGCAGCATCAATATGTTGGATTGGTTTTGTTGGTAGGGTAATTTCTTGACAGAGATTTGACATATAAACAGGATCAATAAAACTGCTATGAGTGTTGCTATGATCAACATTCATAATGTAGATTCTGCCTGTTTCGGCACGCTCTTTTATTAGTTCCGAAAATAATTCCATAGCAGGAATCTTGCGTTTTTTTATACTAGTTGCTCTTTCATATTTTTCATATAGTTGCTCAAATTTTTCAGGATCGCCAAAAAAAGCTTCATATAATCCAGGAACATCATGGGGAGAAAATAGTGTGATATCTTCATCATTTAGCAATCGCATATACATAGTTTTATTCAACTGGATTGAGTAATCCAGTTTCCGCACACGATTATCTTCTGTACCTTTGTTATTTTTTAGAACAAGGATATCTTCAATTTCTTGGTGCCATAACGGAAAATGTACTGTTGCACTGCCTCCACGGACACCATTTTGTGTACAACACCTGACTGTAGACTCGAACTTTTTCAAAAAAGGAATAACACCTGTATGGGCTACTTCTCCTCCACGGATTTTACTGTTCACTCCTCTTATACGGCCTGCATTAATGCCGATACCTGCCCTTTGTGCAATGTATTTTCCAATAGCCATATCAGATGAAAATATGCTGTCAAGTGTATCATCGCTGTCAACAAGGACACAACTGGCAAATTGTCGAACTGGTGTCCTAACTCCTGCCATTACAGGCGTAGGTATATTAATTTTAAAAGTTGATATTGCATCGTAATATTTTTTAACATAATGATGTCTTGTTTCTTTTGGATAATCTGCAAATAATGTCGCAGCAATCATCATATACATATATTGCGGAGATTCAAATAGTTGACCAGATGACCGATCTTGACAGAGATATTTGTCAACCACTTGACGCAATCCTGCATATGTAAAATTTTCATCTCTTTTGTGATTTATGTAAGAATCTAGTTTTTCTATGTCTTCAATGGTATATTTTTTTAGTATCTCTGCATCATAAACTTTTTTCTCAATATTTTGTGTAATCATTTCATATAAAGGAAGGGTTTTATATTGTCCAAATATTTCCTTATAGGTTGCATACAATAATAGTCTTGCTGCTGCATATTGATAATTAGGATGATCAAGACTTATCAAATCACTCGCACTTTTGACTAGTATTTCTTGTATTTCTTTAGTTGACATTCCGTCATAAAATTGAATGTTTGCATTCATTTCTATTTGACTACTACTAACTCCTGCTAATCCTTCGCAAGCAAATTCAACAACCTTATGAATTTTATCAATATTTAATTCTTCTTTTATGTTACTTCTTTTAATGATATGAATTGTGTGTGACATTCTTGTTCCTTATCTTTTATTTATTGAGCTCTGCTTGGGTATATGTTCTTAAAATATAAAGATTTTCAGGTAGTGTTTGTAAAATTTCTTTGTCGTACCCGAGTATATAATTATCTATTTTCAATCGATAACTTATATATCCATTTATACTGTCTTTGATAACCAATAACGAATAATTAGATTTAGCAAATCTATCAGTATTTTTCAAACTGTAATAATATCCAAGTATTAGTAAAAAAGAACAATATCTATTGGCGTCAAGTAACTCCCATGCTGTGGGCCATGCTGATTGATTCCAAGGATCTATTTTGTTACTTTGTAGTATTGCGTCTTGGTAAAAGCAAATTACATCAAGCAATGGGTCATCACTGGTTTCAAGTTGTTTCCGAAATTTAGACCAAGAGACTAGTCTATCTTCAAAAGATGTTAATCCAAACATTAGGCAGCACTAAATTTTTTATTTCTTACTGTAAATTTAATTTGAGATGTATCATTACTAGGCATGAAGCTAATTACGTTAACTGAAACTGTATCATTTACTAAATCAAAATCTAAGTCTTCAAAATAGGCCGTGAAACTCACACTGTCTTCATAGGTAGTATCGCCTACATAGGTATAATCATCAGTGATTGAGATGGTAGGAGTTCCTCTTTTTTCAGTACTAATAATAATTTTTCCTACTCGTTGTGATTCATATGTTAAACTTAATAGTTGGTAGTCAAGTTCAAAAGTTTGATTAGCAAAACCTGGTAACCTAAATAATTTTATACCACTACTTGTTCCTGTTTGTCCAAATTCTAATATTCTAGTAAAATTATCAGTATAATCAACAATGCCTTCGATTTCTGGAACATATTCAATCGTATTAATGTAGAGAGGATTATAACTTAAATTTGCTGTTCTTGAAAAATAATCTTGATTACTGATATTTCCTTCTCGGTTAAATTTAATTATAGAATAAGCTGGATCACCTTCTGTACCTCCTTCATTACCAACCGAAGTATATTGATTATTATTTGAAATATTATTTGTGCCTTCTTCTATCCAGATAGCGTAGCGAGCGATATTATCAAATTTTGAATTGCTAACAACAGTATTTTGTGGACCAATACTCCTGCCAGTAGCTGGATCACCATCTAAAATCATATCTACACCATATACCATTCCATAACCAAGATCAGAAAAAGTACATCTATCAAAAATAATATTATTAATATCCCAATTACTCATTACCCCAAATGTCCAACCTTGAACACTGCAATCTATAAATTTATTGTTGCTACTTTCTACAACACCACTAAGACTATCAAGTTTAATACCAATCCCTGACGTAAATCCAGTTGGAATAGAATCGCCTACCGTCCACGGACCTAGTATTTTGACATTGTTAAGGATACTTTCTCTACAGTTATCAAAAAATAATCCTATATTATTCTGTGTACTTTCTAAAGAGATATTTTCTATATAGATATTCCTACACTGATTATTGTAAGTTGTACTTGCACTCAAAGCAGGGTTACCTGGTGTACTATCTCCATTGACAGTTTGGAATATAGGATTTGCGGAAGTTTGACTAATTACAGTTTTATCAGGTCCGGCTCCTACTAGATTTACAAAGGGAGGTATATAAATCACATTGTCAATAGTGTAAGTACCAGGTTCTAAATATAATATTACCCTACTTTGTCTGTTAGTTTTATTTGCAGAGTTTAAAAATAATTGATCAATAGCCCTTTGCAACAATACAGTTGCATTTTGGCCACTATCTCCGGTTAATCCAAAAGATCTTACACTAACTCTATCATCGAGTCTATCTTGCAGGGTACGTCTTACTGGACTTACTGAACTCTCTCCAGTTTGGATATAAGATTCCTCAACTCTGTAACTATAAGTTCCAGCAAGTGAGAAAATATCATCAAATTGTGTTAATATTTTTGTATTGCCAACAGCAGGAGCACCTTCACTAACACTACCGTTACCGATATAAAGTTCTCTGGTATCAATTGCCCAACCAAATTCACCACTTGCTAATTGTGGTAATCCAGCACCTTGATTTGCCTGCCCTCTACGCACTTGAATGCGACTGATTTGTACAACTGCCACTCGTTTTCTCCTTAATGATACAACTATTTATCGTAGTATTGATAAACTCTTTCGTACCATTCATGGCGCCACGCAGAGTACTCGTCTGGCCAAATGTCAAATTGTTGATAAGTCAAATCTCTACAACACATAAAAATGTGTCCTTCGTTGATAGAAGTGCCATACAATTCATTATGTGCTTCTGCATATGCAACTAATTGTAAGAAATAATCTTCAACCCATTCAATTTTTTTTGGTTTATTTGATTGTTTGAAATCCATTATAGATGGATTTCCTTTATATGAACCAATTAAATCAGCAGTGCCAGCATAAAGCTTTGGCATGTATAGTGAAACTTCAGATCCCCAAATGGCATCTACTTGATCTAATGCAGATTCTTTTATTACAAAAGCCATTTTTTCAGCTTGTTGTCCGTAAGGATTGGATCCAGCACTTGGCCAAACTCCGTTTTCTATATATTTTTCAAGATACTTGTGCATCCTAGTTCCGATACCAGACGCCTCAGCGGTAATAGCTTTTGCTTGTTCGTGCCCTACTCTGTTCCTCCATTCGTTTAGATGTGTGTTATCTTTTGTTGCGCTTAATATTGTTGTTACACTAGCTACAGCAGTACCGTCAGGAGTTTCGTACAGTCTTTTTCCTTCTATTTGTTTTTTTTGTAAGGTTTTATAATCATAGACAGATTTTACAAGACTCATTAGGCAGCATCATCATCGTCGGTTAAATCAAATGAATAAACATCCTGATACATAAAAGGATCATTCATGTAAAAAGGATTAACATTTGAGTAAGGATCGTCTTCTGCTTCAACATGTTGTACCTCTGGTACATAGTGTTTAATCATTTGTTCAACACCCATTTTTAAAGTCATAGTGCTGCCTGCACACCCACTACATGCTCCGCCTAGCATAAGATTTAAAACACCATCTTCAAAGCTAACAAATGAAATATGGCCTCCATGTTCATCGACTGCGGGTTGGACATATTCATCTAAACATTTTTTTATTTCTTCTACGATTTCTTCTTTTGTTCTTGATTCTTCCATTTTTATTTTTTTATTTGGGATTTGCCATACTTTTAATTTCTAACACATTAAAATTTGGATCTTGTACAAAAAAGGTTTCTTGTTGATAATCAGTGAGCACAAATCTTGTGTACGGAGGATCTAAAAATCCAACAGTGTTTGCAACTCTGTCTCTTACTTGTATATATTCATCAAAAGGTAAGTGAACTCCAAAATGCGGAACAGATACCTGACCCATATCTACATCATGTTTATTCCAATCAGCAGTTGTACGTGGATTAGATTCATGCAACGTTAATTCATTGCCCCAAAAGTCTACATCTTGCCATCTTCCTTCTTCCTTCATATCTAGTCTACAACCAAGAATATCAGTATAAAAAGGTAAAGTGGTTTTTAAATTACCTGCTTCTAGTGCTAAATGAAATCTATTACTCATGATTATATTATCCTTTAGTATATTTTAGTTTACCTTTTTTGTCAAGTTAAACTATCGCCTAAATCCGTTGCATTTTTGGCCATTTTTTCAACTTCATCACCTTGTGCATCTTGTTGTTGCTGAGTTGAGTCTATTGTATTTGCGGTTTTTGGTTCTATGCCATCTTGATTAAAGTTATTAACCATTGTTTTAACCCTTGCATCGGTATCATAAGCGGCTTTGAATGTACCGTAATCAAACTGCTCTCCGCCAATATTCTGCATTAATTTGTTGATATCTAGATTTTTTGCATTAGGTTTTAATTTATCTTTAGTTGGAGTATTAAAGTGGAGGAAAAGTGCGGTGTTATTACTGTCGGCAGCGGAAATTACTGTGCGAAGAACCTGCACTAATTTACTAGTAGCAGGTTCTGCTTCTTCATTTATTTTTTTTTTGAACTGAGTATTGTGCCTAATGATCTTGCTAGGCGTTGATGTTCTAGTATTTTGTGTTGTCTGAGTGTGCGTTCAATTGATTCACGCCTGGTTCTGCCTGTTGGTTCCTCGCCGCCTGCCGCTGGTTCAGATGCTGCAAACTCGTCTTCGGTATCAACTGTTGGCTCCATTTCAGGTTCCATCGCAGGTTCAGCTGTTGGTTCTTCCATAGACGGTTCCTCCGCACCCATTGGCTCTTCAGGCATTCCTTCGCCTGTCAACATGGCTACGCCATTTGTTAAAGATTGCCGAGTGCCTTCTAGTGTTTGATAAAGTGATTCTAATGCTGGTTTCACTTGATCTATAAACCCTTGCGACTGTTCTTGACCTAATTCGTCACGGATTGCATCGCCAAGCTCGAGCATAGATTCGCTCTGCATTTCTGCGGTGTCTTCCATCCAACTTGTAATCCGGTCAACCATATCTTTTGCTGCCATTACTAATTCAGCTTTATCTTCTTCACCTTCTTTGACTATTGATTCTGTTTTATGTTGTGGTAAGCCTTTATGCTTTGTACTTGCAAAATCTTTTAAGTCACCTTTTTTCATTTTTGCCATTTCTTTACTTGCGCCTTTAAGTTCTGATTTAGGAATTTCGCCTTTTTGAGCTGCATGGGCAATACCAGCGGCCTGTTGTTGGGCTGTTGAAACTGCTTTTTCGTCAACTTTTTTGCTTTTGCCTTTGACTTTTGCAATTGCTTCTGGCTTAGACATTCCACTAGCCATCATACGAGCAATTTTTACATCATCGAAATCGTTATCTCCGTCATTGTCTTGATCTTCTTTTTCTTCAAGTGGTAATTCATTAATATCACCTCTTTCCAAAATTGCTTTATTAAGAACATCTAAAAACATTTTATTCTTTTGATATGGTTCGTTTTTATCAACGGCAGTATAACTTTCATTGGTTTCAAATTGACTTAATGCTGTTCTTACTTTATTCCGTGCGTCTTGTAATTGCTCTAAAGAAAAAGATTCTAGGTCAAGTTTAGTATTAAAAAGTCTGGCCATGTTTTCGTTTAATTCATGCGCTGTTTGTTTTTTAGAAATTTCTCTTAGTTTCATGATGGTATCCCAATATTATTAAACTTATTTATCATTAATTAAAAATAATTTCTTGCAATCGTGTTCTTGCGTCTTTAATTGATTTTTCTGATAAATCAAGTCTTGCTAACAAGCTTATACGATGTTTACGGTTTTTTGTTGTATTAATGCTGTGTTTATAAAACTTACAATCATTATTTTGTTTGTCTATCAAATAGTCTAAGTCTTGTATTTCTTTTTCAAGTTTTAGTTTCCGCATTTTATTTTGAACAAACGCAATAGCTCCGCCTCTATTATAAAAAAATCCTATAAGATTATTATTTTCCACATCGTGTACCTCAAAACCAGAATAAATTTTAACAATTGAAAATTTTCCAATCCTGATATTTTTTCCATCAAAAACAGGAAAGTTTTTTAACAAATCAGTATTTGAAAATAAATTTTCTAAGTGTGACACAGTTTTTTTATCTAAGATTTTTTCGATAGTGGTAGTCATTTTCTTTTTGTATTTTTTGTATTAAACTTTTTCTAACAAGATTTTCTAAAATAAAACGTTCTCTTTCAGTAAAAGTAGTCCTAGGTACAATCCTATTGCCTATTTTTTCTAATAATTCATGTTCTTCATTTGAAATAAAAATTTCAAATTGTTCGATAACATCTTTTATTTTCATACAGGAGCATTTCCGGGCTGACTTTGAACTTGTACTTTGCTACCAGTTTTTAAAGTGTTTGATACTTTCCCTTCTTCTTCTTGATTCATTACAAATTGTCCAGGCTTTTTTGGATCGGATGTAATAGTGCCTTTTTTATTAGGATCTTTAGGTATAATTGTGGTAACTTTTGTTTTTGGATTCATTAAAGTAGTTTGCTTATCGTCATCCTTTTGCACTACAAGTTCTGTTGGTTGTCCTGTAACTTCACTTATCAACATGTTCGGCTTCCTATTTATTTAAAGATTGAACTCTTTTGCTAGCAGGATTAAATTTTTTTGTTTTCCTTGCTTTTCTTATCATTTTACTACCAATGCGAGATTTAGTTTTTTTTAATTGGATTCTTTTCTTTATATCAATAGGGGCAAAACATGCACTAGGACTAGTCACAACCCGACCGTGTCGTTTTCCTCCCGTGCAGCGATATTTACGTACTATTTGTTTTCCTGCTCTAGCCCAAACTTGTTTTTCTACTAAGATTTCCGAAATTTGCATTATTGTAACTTTTCTAAAATTACTGCAACTGTGCTTAAAAAACCAACTATTACAGTTGCTGCAGCACCAATAAAAACTTTTATCATTGCTTTATTTCCATCTACTATATCTTGATGGACACGTTCTACTTTTGATTCTATTTTATTTAGACGACGATCTAGATTTTCATAACGTTGTTGGCATAGTTCAACGTGAGCTTCTAAGCTTTCTTTTTCTATATTAGTTGCAGACATCAAAAAAAATCCTTTAAAAAAATACTATTGTATTTATCGGTAAATTAAATTTTTTTTATTCAACAAACTGGAATATAATATTACAGGTTTCTAAATCTTTAGTATTAAAAACTGGTGTTTCTATTTTAGCAGTTTCGTCTAATCCTAACACAACCGGCACTAGATTGAAATCTTGTTGCAACTCTTCAACTGTAATACTGTTGGTATATTCATTGTCAAAAGTTGTAATCCAGTAATTATGCCTGTTACGGAATTTACTTCCAAACCCAAATTGATTAATACTTCCGGCAGTACATTTTGTTTCAAAAGGTACCATGTTGACCCGTAAACATGCGGTTTGTAATAATGTGCTGTAATTAGATTGTTGTCCGTATTTTTTCTTATCTGCGTCTCTTCGGGCGTCAGTTTTGGTAATATCTACCAAGGTAATTATTTGTACTCTCATGACTGTATTTACAAGTCAAGAAAAAAGGTACCATGTAAAAATGGTACCTTATCAAATAGACTATTATAGTCCTCTAGTTGTTCCTGGTTCTGTAACAGTTAGAACAGTTGCGCCTGCTCCACCTGTTGCACTCCATACACCAGTTCCGTCAGGTCCACCTGTTGCATCAATAATTCTACCTACTCTGGTTGCTAATGTATCTACATCAAGTGCATGACCGTCACCTACAACGATTAATGTTTGTTTATTGTCATCATGCAATTCAAACAACATTGCAGTTGTGCCGATTTCTTCCATTACTTTTCTGAAAGTACCTTCAGTAATAGCCGTGCCTGCGCCACCAGCTTGTGTATCTTCTGTCAATGCAGAAGCAAATTCTAACTTGAACAATTTTAATTGTAGTGTGCTATAAAGGGTTCCATCTACTAAAACCTCACTATGTACTTTTGTTACGGTTGCCATTTTATTCTCCTATCTTAATGACTGCTAGTTTCCTAGCTCTATAATGTATTTATAAAAAAATTAATCTTTGTTTCTATTACTTAGCTTTTTTTGCTTTTTTATGAATAGTTTTTAACATACTTACATAAGCTGGTCCAGCTTGGACAATGTCGTCTACCATCTGAACGATTTGACTATAGGCCTGGGCTTGATTAGCTGGAATCGACCTACCGTCTTTTACTGCCTGCACAAATAATTTAATTAAAAAGACATTCTTCGGATTATCTAGTAATAATCTATAATTAATTAAATCTCTACCTGTAGTTCCTACATCTATAATATTAGAAGTAGGTTCAGTATCTTTTACCCATTCACTTTCTAAATCTCTTTGAGCCACTAATTTACTAAAATCATCAATGATATCTGAATTACGTAATTTTGATCTTAGTGCATATAATAATTTTGTTATAACTTGTTTACGCTCTCTATTTGAAATTTTATCAAAAGTGGAAAGATAACGCCTAATATCCTTATAATCTCTATTAGTTATGTACAACCCATTTTCAATTCTTATAAACAACTGTTGCGTCAAAACTGGAGCATTACCAGTTGCTACTCTTTGTAGATACCTTCCTACATCATGTAATGGAAAAGCAACAGAATCTTGTGCTCTTTTTGCAGCATCTGGATTCATCAATTTTCCTAATGCATGCTCATCACCTTCTATAAAATAAATTAAATTATATAGGTCGGTTCCACTTATCTTAAAATTCCTGTAATTTTGATTATGCGAATCTTTACAATACTGTCTAACAAAGTTGGTGCTGGTTGGAAATTGCCGCATCATTTCTAAAGTAAGTAGGATCAAGTAGAATTTTTCGCAGCAATCGCTATAGGTAAGAGACTTTTGGTCCTGGGCATCTCTGGTTAATCTTGCCTCTGACAGGTCTTTTATAAAATCCATATTATCTTTCCATTGCCCTGTTTGCGGCTGTAAACCCTGCTCGGTTAACCAATTTAATCGCACCTTCAGGATGTGCTAACACATAACCTTCTCCGCCTTGTTGATCATTAATACTTGCAGAAACACCTGTTTTTTGATTATCAAATTGGTTTATAACATCATCCTTGATGGCTTGGATTCCTTCTACTATACTCCAAAGAGCTGTAAATCCATTCTTATTTTGTGCTACATATTCTACAATGCGTTTTTGTTTAGCTGAACTTACTTTACTATTTGCTAGCCAATCTAAAAAATCTTCTCCGAGATTTTGCATTCCTGTATCAACTTTTGAATTTAAATAGGTATATAAGATTTTTGGAAAATCAGCTAACTTCAAAACTGTTAAGTTGTTGCTGTCTAATAATTTATCAATGCTGGCTGAATTTTTACTTACCTCTTGCTGTAATTGTTTTATTCTAGCATCTTCGATCTGAGGAGCCTTATCTACAGTAACAGGTGGTACAATTAATACTTCAGTTCCGATAAAGTATTGTGCTGGATCTATAGTTAAAGGTTTTTCTGTGCCATCTATATCAATTTCATTATGCACTACTACTGCTGATTTGCTTACTGCTATCTGTTGTCCTAATTTACTATTTGCATCAACAGTATACTTAACAACATTTGGTTTAAAAACAAAAACTCCATTGGCTTCTAAAGGTGTGTTAAAGTAAAGTAGATCACCTTTAAAGAATCCAACATGATCCTTTGGGGTAGCTTTCTCATATTCATCAAAAATATCTCTCATATTACCAGCAAACTGTCGATAACTATCCTCTGGCTCTAGCCCTTTACTTAGCTTCCGGTTAAGTAACATTTTTTCAAGATCCCTTGCACTGGTGCTTTTTCCGTCATACCCCTTTGCAGTAAATCCCGATTTGTCAGTTAATATAAAGTTGCCATCTTGGTCTCTTCCGAAAATAATTGCGGGCGATCCATCCCATTTTATAGTTACATCTTTATGTTTGCCTTTTTCAAGAGATTTTAAACTTTCTAAAGCCCTAGCAGCACCTTTTGATCCTTCCCAGAAGATAATGTCTTCTGCGTGTTGGATACGTGCGCCTTCATTCAAGATAGGTTTGTCTGTAAATTTGAATTCGTAAAATCTCATAGCATTCTCACGCTGTTTAAATTTAGTCCAGCAAGTTCTTTAATCCTTGTTAGTTCTGCACTTTCAGGCAATCCTTTGCCTTGCTTCCCCATTGTTTCTAACCAAGGAGCAACTAATTGTTCAAAATCTGGATCATTTCTTAGAAATGCTATCATACTTTCTACAGTGTAAGTATCAATTTCTTTTGCACCAGGACCTAGCAGTATCTCTGCAATTTCGTTCCAGTCATCTGCTACTATAGCATCTCCATTGTTGGGATCAACTACACCTTTGGTTGGACTAAACTTAAAGCCTCTACCTCTTGCTAGACTAGAAAGCAAAACTGCTCTGTCTGCACCTGTGTAATGTTCTGTGCCTCCACGTTTTGACCCACGTTGAAGCGCAGGATTGTCTGTAAGCATAAAATCAGTTTGTACAAAACCGTTAGATATATCACCTTTTATTGGAGTACGAAAATGAACTTGCAATCCTGCATCGGCTACCCATCCTTGTGTAAATGATCTGCCCTTGTTCATGATTTCTATATCAGGTATGCCTTGCTGTTGACACCATTGTACAAGTTTTTCTATTATCTCTTCTTTAGGTAATTGTTTTATGTCTACATTAAGATCCAAATCGCCTGAACTATTTTCTTCAAATGATCCGTCTGGTTTGTTTTTCTTACCTGTTGTACCAAGCATATCTTCGTCAACAAATTTAAAACCAAACGTAGTATTCAGCCAATTAATTGTTGGCTTTACATCTGCAGTTGCAATCCTTTGAGTAACAGCGCCGTTTTTATCTTTAAAAACATTACCGCCTTCTTTAAGAAGCATTCCGTTTCCTTTTACTTTCAACAATTCGTTGTATTCCTCTTTTGAATTTACTAGGATCTCCGCTTCTTAAACTGTTAATAAAGCGTCGGTGTAATTCATTCGCAGTGTCTTTATCATATGAAGCATAGATCGTTTCAATGAGATTAATACTGCTATTTATTATGTTATCAGCTGTTGATTCTATCAAGTAATCTTTGTCTTTTCTGATATTAAGACTATTAAGTTCTTGTAGAATTGATCTAGTTTGTTTTCTCATTGGTAACCTCTTAATGTATTTATTTTAAAATGTTACACAAAAAGGCTACTAATAGATTCCTCGTTAGTAACTCGACGGATCGCTTCTCCAAATAAATTTGCTACACTTACCTGTCTTACCCTACAACCATCTTCACAGTGATCTGCAATTGTGTCAGTGATAACTAGCTCAGTTAAAACGCTTTCTCTAACCCTGATACAGGCACTTCGACTTAGCACACCATGTGTAATGTAGGCTTTTACATCAATTGCACCTGCATCTATAATAGCCTTTGCAGCATTGCATAATGTACCTCCACTGTCTACGATGTCATCTACAAGGATAGCATGTCTACCTTCTACATCTCCTATTAAATGCATTACTTCACTCTTACCAGCCGCAGGTCTACGTTTATCAACAATAGCAATGTTACCATGGAAAGTGTCTGCAAACTTACGAGCACGGACAGCACCGCCTGCGTCTGGACTTACAAACACAAACTCACTACTGTCTTTTTGATGTTCTTTAATATCTCTTGCAAAGATAATCCTACTAGTAAGATCGTCAACAGGAATATCAAAGAACCCTTGTATCTGTCCTGCATGTAAATCCATAGTGAGTACACGGTCAGCACCTGCTGTAGTAAGTAGGTCAGCAACTAGTTTTGCTGTAATTGGTGTGCGGCTGGCACTCTTGCGGTCTTGTCTAGCATATCCGAAATATGGAATGACTGCTGTAATACGTTGTGCAGAACTACGTTTAGCTGCATCAATCATAACCATAAGTTCCATTAGGTTATCGTTAACCGGAGTGCTAGTAGACTGGATTATAAAAACATCTTCTCCTCGGATATTTTCTAAGAATTCTACAGATGTTTCTCCGTCTGCAAATCTATCAATCTTAGCTGGTACAAGTGTACTAAAACTATGCTCTGCAATTGCGTTTGCAAGAGGCTGATTTGAATTTCCTGCGATTAGTTTCATTATTCTTTAGATTAAGGTTAAATTATTATGTTACTGTAAAAAG
>Ga0181590_10002447_pt1 | contig 15658 bp, 18 predicted proteins | sample 071ome_34_FD_132446 | JGI IMG/M metagenome (GOLD analysis project Ga0181590, IMG submission 132446) | Coastal salt marsh microbial communities from the Groves Creek Marsh, Skidaway Island, Georgia - 071411BT metaG (megahit assembly) | ecosystem: Environmental > Aquatic > Marine > Intertidal...
AAAACATCTACTTCAGGTTGGAGTGACTTTGCTAAGAAAGACGATAAAAAGATATCTCAAATTTTATTATATAAAGAGTTCTTTTCTAAGCAATTTGATATTCCTATTGATAAAATAAGCGTAGAATACTTTATATTAAAGAGAAGAGTACCAGCTGAAGCAGATTATGCTATCATGCAAAGAAGAGTGCAAGAGTTCAGACCTCCTTCCGGGAAGATAAAAACAGGTAAGGCTCTTTCTCTCATGAATAATTTTGTAGAAACAGCTATTGATATGAACGGTGAGTATATAGACAAAGAGTACCCGACATCACCTAGTAAATGGGGATGTAAATTTTGTGCAATTAAAGATATGAAATTATGTCCTGATGCTGTTTTAGATTAACAGCCTATTTATATATAAATATATAAGTATATATAGTTATGAAACAAGAAAAACTTACCTCGGTAAAGATTACTCAACCTCTTTTTGATAAATTTAAACATGCATGCCTGGAAGATAACTTTTCTTTCAAAAAGCTTGCAGATCGTGCTATTTTTCTCTATCTTACAGATAAAGAGTTTCGTAGTAAAATTCACCAACAAAACAACATTAAGATTAAATAGTTTATGGACCAAAAATACGGTTATTTGAAAAAAGAAGATAGAAAAACTATTCTCCTTTTATGTGACGATCTTAGAATGCATTCCGGTATAGCTACAATGGCTAAAGAGTTTGTATTAGGAACAGCTCACCACTACAATTGGGTACAGCTAGGAGCAGCAATCAATCACCCAGAAAAAGGTAAAGCGATTGATTTATCTCAAGATGTAGCTAAGCAGACTGGAGTACAAGATGCAAGTGTTATTCTTCTTCCTAATAATGGATACGGGGATGCAGGAACAGTTAGAGGGTTAATTAAAAGATTTAAACCAGACGGTATTTTTATTTTTACCGATCCTAGATACTGGGCTTGGTTGTTTGGTATCGAAAGAGAGATTAGAACTAAGATGCCTATTTTCTATTTAAACATTTGGGATGATTATCCTGCTCCTTTGTACAATAAGAACTTCTATGACTCTTGTGATCTTCTAATGGGGATTTCTAAACAGACAGTCAATATAAATAAATTAGTATTAGGAGAAAAAGCAAAAGATAAAGTTATTGAATATGTTCCTCATGGTATTAACCACGAACAGTTCTTTAAGATTACTCCAGAATATAAACTTTATGATAAGTATAAGGAGTTTAAGGAAAATGTATTTAATGGCAAGGAAGGAATAGACTTTGTAGTTTTCTTTAACTCTAGAAATATTAGAAGAAAGTGCGTAAGTGATTTAATATTAGCTTATAGAGTATTTTGTGATAAGATTGGAAAAGAGAAAGCTAAAAAATGTGCATTAGTTCTTCATACAGCTGCTAAAGACCAAAATGGGACTGACCTACTAGCCGTTAGAGAAGCTTTATGTAACCCAGAATATGTAAACGTTTTCTTCTCTCAACAGAAACTTAATACTGTTCAGATGAACTGGCTATATAACTTCTCAGACGTTACAGTTTTACCTTCATCTAATGAAGGATGGGGATTATCACTCACAGAATCTATGATGTCAGAGACTATGATTATTCCTAACGTTACTGGCGGTATGCAAGATCAATGTAGATTTGTTGACGAAAAAGGAAAGTGGATAGACTTTGATGCTGATTTTCCTTCTAACCATACCGGTCGTTATAAAGAGTGTGGCGAGTGGGCAGTACCAGTCTTCCCTTCTAATATTTCATTAGTTGGTTCTATTCCTACTCCTTATATCTATGATGATAGATTAGATTTTAGAGATCTAGCAAAAGCAATAGAGCAAGTATATGAATTAGGTCCCGAAGAAAGAAATAGAAGAGGTAAAAAAGGAAGAGAGTGGGCAATGTCAGATGAAGCTAATATGACAGCAGAAGCTATGTGTCGTCGTGTTACTGAAAGTATAGATAAGACCTTTGAGAATTTTACTCCTAGGGCTAAATTTGAAGTTATTAAGGTAGAAGATATTCCTCCGAAGTATGTTGAACATAAATTAGTTTATTAAGATGAAAAATAGTTGTATAGTAAGTTGTCCAATAGATACGTATAGCGGGTACGGTGCTCGTTCACGTGATTTTGTAAAGAGTCTTATTAAACTAAAAGGAGAAGAGTGGGATATAAAAATCCTAAGTCAAAGATGGGGTGAGACTAGATTTGGGTACCTTGAAGATCATAAAGAAACTGACCTTTCTTCTAGAATTATCAATAGCATACCGTCTAAACCAGATGTATGGATTCAAATAACAGTACCTAATGAATTTCAACCCGTTGGAGGATATAGTATAGGTGTAACTGCTGGAATTGAAACTACTATTTGTGATGCTTCTTGGATTGAAGGATGTAATAGAATGAATTTAGTTTTAACTTCTTCTAAACATTCTAAAGATGTATTTGAAAAAACTACTTACGAAATTCAAGATAAAAGAACTAAACAGATTACAAGCAAGCTAGTTCTTAACAAACCAGTAGAAGTTTTATTTGAAGGAGTAAGACTAGATACTTATAGAAAATTAGAACCTTCAGAGAATTCTTTAGATCTTTCCTCTATTAATGAAAGCTTTTGTTTTCTCTTTGTAGGACATTGGCTGAGAGGAGATTTCGGTCATGATAGAAAGAATATTAGTAGAATGATTAAGATATTCTTAGAAACGTTTAAAAATAAACCGAGTAAGCCTGCTCTTATTTTAAAAACTCAATCAGCTAACAGTTCTATTCTAGATAGAGAAGATATCTTAAATAAGATAGATAAAATTAGAAAAGAGGTTAAAGGTTCTCTTCCTAACATTTATCTTCTTCATGGTGAGATGGATGATCAAGAAATTAATATGCTGTATAATCACAGTAAGGTTAAAGCAATGGTATGTTTAACCAAAGGAGAAGGATTTGGTAGACCGTTATTAGAGTTTAGTGTGATTAAAAAACCAATAATAGCTTCAGGATGGTCTGGACAGATGGATTTCTTATCTCCTGAGCTTTCGATTTTAATCGGAGGAAAGCTAGAAAAAGTACATGCTTCAGCTGTTGTAAAGAATACAATTCTAGAGCAATCTCAATGGTTTGAATTCGATGAAGCCCAAGCAAGAAAAGCTTTTAAATTAGCATTCTCTAAGTATAAGGGCTTGATAATAAATGGAAAGAGACAAGGTACTAATAATATTAATAACTTTTCATTTGAAAAAATGACTGAACTTTTAGGTGAATATTTAAATCAATATGTTAAAGTTGCTCCTAAACAAGTTGAGCTTAAGATGCCTACTTTAAAACTTCCTAAATTACAAAAAATTTAAAATGGAAAAAGATAAATTAATTGAATGTAACAGATGCGGTGGTAACGCATGTTACGAACAGCATATAAATGAAGAAGTAACTACATGGTTGTGTATGGGGTGTGGGTTTACTACATCAACGTTAATGCTACCGGGTAGTAAAGTTGTAGAAGATTTAAAAGAAACAGCTCCTGAACTTCATAAAGATTTATTATTCACCGATAAAAATAATAGAGTATGGGCTCCAGCTACTATTACTCTTCCAGGTAAAGGGATGGTATTTTTAGATGGAACAGATGCTGATTCATGGAAGTGGGCAGGTGTACAAGCAGTTGAAATTACTGCCGAAGAAAGAAAAGAAAAGAATTTTCCGGAAGATCAAACCCATAGAATGGATATGAAAAATATCAAACATTTTGATAAAAGAGAGTTTATGGATGCTTGTGAAATAATAGGTTTTTTCGAAATTAATTAATGAAGATAAGTTACGCTATAACGGTATGTAATGAGTTTGTAGAAATACAAAAGCTAGTTCCTTTCTTACTCAAACTTAAAAGAAGACAGGACGAAATTGTTATTCTATATGATCAAAGAAACGGTAATGAAGAGATTGCTTCATGGTTAAAAAAGTTTAACAAGCTTCCCAACGTACAATTTTGGAGAGGATTCTTTGATGGCCATTTTGCTGACTGGAAAAATAAACTAACAGAATACTGTGATGGGGATTATATCTTTCAGATAGATGCTGACGAATTACCAAATAGAGAGCTTATCGAGACATTACCTTCTTTATTAGAAATGAATGAAGGAATAGATGTGATGCTTGTTCCTAGAGTTAATACTGTAGATGGTTTGACTCAGGAACATATAGATAAATGGAGATGGAATGTAAACGATCAAGGTTGGGTCAACTGGCCTGATTACCAATGGAGAATCTATAAAAAGGATCCAAACATTATATGGGTAAATAAAGTTCATGAAAGGTTAGAAGGGTTTAATCAATTTGCTACTCTACCTTCAGAGGAAGCTTTTGCTTTATATCATCCTAAGGATATCAAAAGACAGGAAAAGCAAAACGCATATTATGACACCCTTTCGTAATGAATCTACTAAAAGAGTCTGGAAGAGATTCTTTTTAAAGTATTTTGATTTAAATAATGATGATAAAATATCTTGGTGGGAAGTATGTGTTCCTTTGATATTTTTTCTTATATTAGAAATAATAGCTAATATTATAGCAAATTTTATAACAGGTTAGATGATTGGAATTATAGGTCAAGGTTTTGTTGGTAACGCAATATATCAGAAGTTCAAAGATTTTTATAAAGTATATACTTACGACATAGATGAAACTAAATGTAACTCTGAAGCAAAGGTTGCAATGTCTCAAAAAATAGTTTTCGTTTGTCTCCCTACCCCAATGAATAACGATGGCAGCTGCAATACAGGATTAGTATCAGAAGCTATTATGGATATTTACAACTACGGTAAATGTAAGACAGTTGTGATTAAATCTACTGTGCCTCCCGGTACTACCGATAGGCTAAATAAGTTTTATAGTGATATGGATATAATGTTTAATCCTGAATTCTTAACTGAGAGAAACGCTGTAAACGATTTCAATAATCAAACAAGGATAGTACTAGGAGGACCTAGACCATCTACAACCAGACTTAAACAGGTATACTCTAAAGTATTTCCTAAAGCACATATTATTAAGACCGGATCTACTCATGCAGAATTAGTTAAGTATTTTACTAATACATTTTTAGCTACTAAGGTTTCTTTTGCTAATGAAATGTATCAGTTATGTTCTGCATTAGATTTAGATTATGATAAAGTAGTAGAGTACGCTACATTAGATAGTAGATTAGGAGATTCACATTGGGCAGTACCAGGGCCTGACGGTGATTTTGGGTACGGTGGCCATTGCTTTCCTAAAGATTTAGCTGCTATTGTTAGATTAAGTAAAAAATTAGGAGTTGAACCTACGGTCCTAGAAGCAGTAGAAGCAAAAAATAACGAAGTAAGAAAAGAAAGAGATTGGGAAAAGATGAAAGGTAGAGCAGTAATATGAGTAGAAATCTAATATATACAACAGCGGTTAATCACGATACTTCTAGATTTAAAAACTCTGAATATAGTCAATATTGTTTGCTATCTTGGCAAGCTTGGTGTAAAAAAAATAACATAGATTTTCTTGCTATAGAAGATCATGATGATAGATATAAGTATCCTGTTTGGAATAAAGATATTATTTTTGAAAAAGTAGGAGATAAATACGATAAGATCATATACGTTGATTCAGATACTATGGTTAAATGGGATGCTCCTAATCCTTTTGATTTATATGAAGATGAATTCTGTATTAGTATTGATAGGAGTTCTTTAAGATGGATTCTCAGCTCGATAGATGCTTATCAAAAATTCTTCCCTGGAGTAACTTTAGATATTGACAGATATTTCAATAGCGGTGTGTGTTTCTTTACTAAAGAACATAAATATGTTTTTGATCAGTTAATAGATTTCTATACAGAGAATAGAGATGAATTAGATAATATTAAAGGCGTTGGAAAAGTACAAACAGTTTTAAATTTTATGTTAGAAAAGAATAATGTAAAGTTAAAATTTCTTCCTCCTACTTGGAACTTATTTTCTATTCATAAAAAAGATATGTTCAAGCATAACTGGCAGCTAAATGAAGATATGACTCCATTCTTTATTAAGTATGCTTACATTTGGCATTTCACAGGATTCCCTATTGAGGATAGAACTAGAATAATGAAACAAGTTTGGGAAGGATATAAAAGATTATATGAGTAATTTAGTTTTTATAATTGACATAAAGAAAGACGGTAAGACAAAAAAAGAGTATCAATACTCTATCAATAGCTGGAACCATTTTTGTAAGAAATATGGCCACGAACTTCTTACTATGGAACAACCCGTTACAGATATGACATATATGGGAGTAATCTGGCAGAGATACTTCTTATTCGATATCTTAGATCATAACGGATTAGAGTTTGACCAAATATTAATCGTTGATGCTGATACTATCATACACCCAGATGCCCCTGATTTATTTGAACTTACAGAGAATAAGTATACTCTAGTTCATGATGATGGAAACTTTGATTGGATCATTCGCTCAATGGAAAATTATAAGAAGCATTTATTTGTTGACGATCCTTTATTTAATTGGTACGAATACTTTAATAGTGGATTCCAAATAGTGAATAATTCTCACAGAGAGTTTTTTAAAACTATGAGAGAGTTTTTTACTGAAAATGCAGATAAAATTAATTGGTGTCAAAAAACATATGGGGTAGGAACAGATCAAACTCCATTGAATTATCTTCTTAGAAGAGAAGGAATAGAAACAAAAGCACTACCTTATAGTTTTAATATGAGCTGTATGTGGGCTAAAGAATGTGTTAACGAACAAATGCAGCATACCAAAGCAGGGTATGTTATGCACTTCAACGGATTACCTGATAAGGATAACTCAGTACCATTCTGGATGGAAAAAACTTATAGATATCTTTATGGGGATTAAAGTAGGGCAGATAGGTTGTGGTAGTTTTGGATATAAAATACTTACCAAGATAAATAACATAAAGTTTATTGAATCAGTTACTGTCTTAACATCAGAAGATAAGTGGTGGGAGCTCGAAGATGTTAACTGGGTGATAGTTGCTACGCCAAATGAGTTCCATTACGAACAATCAAAATATTATTTAGAGAAAGGAATAAATGTCTTCTGTGAAAAACCTGCAGCATTTAGTTTAAAAGCTGTAAAAGAACTTTATGACATAGCTGAAAATAATGGATGTAAATTTTATGTAGATGATGTTCTAAGTTATGAAAATATAGAACCTACTAATCATTTTGTTTATAAAAAATGGGGTAGAGCGTTTTCAAACATAATAGATAGAATAGCTTACCATCATTTTTATTTAATTTATAATCAAATTAAGACTGAGAAGTATACCTTATCTATTAATGTTAATGAGACTTTAAATAAGATTTTTACATTAACGTTTGGTTCTGATGAATTTAAATTTGAATATGATTTTGATTGGTATAAAAAGAAATCCCATAACATTGTATCTACTTCTAATTCTGACGCTTTACAGGATATGTTAACTGCTGTTCTGTATCATACTGCAGATTTTGAGTTAAATAAAAAACAAACTTTATTTGCTACTAAACTTAGTGAAGAACTTAAATCTAAATTATACGGCAATGTAGCTATAGTTGGGGCAGGAATATACGGAATAACTTCTGCAATAAAATTAGCCAATAAAGGCTATGAAGTAGATTTATTTGAAAGCAAAGATGATATACTCTCAGCCACTTCAGGTATTAATCAATATAGAATACACAGAGGGTATCATTATCCGAGAAGTAAAAAAACTATCATCTCATGTCGTGATAATGAAAGTAGTTTTGTATCTAATTTTAAAAGAGCTGTAGTTGATAAAGCAGATCACTTTTACTCTATAGCAAAAGAAGATAGTTTTACAACTCCTAGAGATTATCTTCACATTTTAGATGAATGTAATCTTGAATGGGAAATAGTTGATACATTTCCTAACTGTGAACTTACTGTAAAGGTAAACGAAAATTTATACTGTCCGGAAACGTTAAAAGAGATTTGTCTAGATAGAATTAAAGGATGTGGTGTAAATCTATTTCTAAATAAAAAAATACAAGATGTTAAAAAACTTTCATCATACAACTATAAAGTAATTTCTACGTACAGTTCGTTAAATGATTTTGATGACGATAAAAAAGACTATCAATTTGAGTTATGTGAAAAACCATTATTCAAACTTCCTGAAGAATACGTCAATAAGAGTATTGTTATTATGGACGGTCCTTTTATGTGCTTTGATCCTTATAGTAACACAGACTACCATGTAGGCGGTAACGTTGTACATGCTATACATACGAGTAATATAGGAACTAAACCAATTATACCTCCGGCATACAAAGAATATATTAATAAAGGAATTATAAAAAATCCAAAATATTCTAATGTATCAAGCTTTATAGAATCAGCTAAAAAGTTTTTCCCTGATATTGAAAAAGCTGAACATATAGGTTCAATGTACACTATAAGAACTGTACTCCCTAATAAAGATAAAACAGACGAAAGACCTACGATAGTTAGATTTGAAAAAGATACTGCAATACTTTTCAGCGGTAAGGTAGTAAACTGTATAGAGGCAGCTGATAAAATAGCATTAAATATATGAAAACAAAATTTGCAATAGGATGTTTAGTTCAGTGGTATGAATCAGAGATTATAGAACAATATGTAGAATCTCTTAATGATGCTATTAGTAAGTACGACGGTGAAGTATTAGTTGATATTTGTTTAGTAGTCAATACTGAGTTAGAGAAACCTACATCACAACAAGCATTAGATAAAGCTGTAGAGAAGATAAGTTCTATATGCGGGGGAGTAAATACTTTCACAACTACTAATCACCTTATGACCATTGCTGATTACAGAAGAGAATTTAACGATGAATACTGTACTGAGGTAGATGTTCTAGTATGGGGCGAATCTGATATGTTAGTTCCTAAACAAGCTTTTATAGTTTTAGATCATCTTCATCAAAATGTTAAAACTCCAAAATACTTAGCTACATTTGCTATTTGTAAGATGTGGGATGATACCTGGAAGCCACTAGAACATCCAGAGTTTACAGATAAACCATTTATTGAAATGGATACTGAAAATTGGTGGAGCTTGAGATATACAATGTCAAAAGAAGAGATGGATAAATTTAACGATAAGGTGGAAGACCTTGAAGTTAATGTTATCTCTACTCATAAGTTTAACGGATGTGGATTAGTTATAAGTTCTGAAGTAGTAAAAGCAGGAGTTAATATTCCTAAATCAGTTTTCTTTATTCATGAAGATACTGCATTTATGATGATGACTAATAAAGTATTAGGAAATATTCCTCAATACCATTTTAAAAATATACTTGTAGTACATAACAGAAAGCATCCAGATAAAAGAAATAATATTTTAGGTGAAGAAGGATTAGATAAAACTAACCCAGGAGCTCAAAGAAACTCTCATGCTTGGTACACTCTTGCTAATAAAATGTGTGAAGAGAATTGCTATAAGATATTTGACCCATCCTATAAACCTCATACCTGGGATGATGTATTTAGAGTTGCTAATCAGTAAAAATATTCATATATTAAAATAAAAGTTATAATGAAGTACAATTTAAAAGATAAGTTAGTATTAGTTACAGGAGGTAGTGGCTTCCTAGGAGTTCCTTTAGTTGGAAGATTGTTAAGTCAAGGAGCATTAGTTAGAGTTATTGCAAGAGATGAAGGTAAGCTGATAGAACTTAAACAGAAATACCCAGAGATAGAAATTCTTAATGGAGATATTTCTGATTGGTTTGAAGCAAAGCAAGCTATGAATGGAGTTAAAGGAGTCTTTCATTTAGCTGCTTCTAAGCATGTTGGTTTAGCTGAAATTACTGTTAGAGAAACTATTAAAGCTAATACGTTAGGTTCTTTAAATATTTTAGAACATTCATTGAATGAAGATTTAGAGTTTGTTATCGGCATCAGTACCGACAAAGCAGCTCAAGTGTCTGGAGTATACGGAGCTTCTAAACTACTTATGGAAAGATTATTCACTCAGTTCGAAAGATTAAATCCTTCTTGTGATTATAGAATTGTTAGATACGGTAATGTACTTTACTCTACTGGATCTGTTCTATGCAAATGGAAAGATCTAATTGAAAGAGATGAAGAGTTGATTGTTACTGAACCTAAGGCTACTAGATTCTTTTGGACTGTTGAGCAAGCATTAGATTTAATTTATGATTGTTTAGAGAATGCTAAAGATTCTAAACCATATGTTCCTTCTATGAAAGCTATGAGTATCGAAAACTTACTTGATGCTATGTACGAAAAGTACTTACCTGAAGGAGGAGAAAAGAAAATAAAGGTGATTGGTCTTCAACCTGGGGAAAATTTACATGAAAAGATTTTAGAAGATGGTGAAGATTCTAGTCAAGCAGATCAATATACAGTAGAAGAAATTATACCGCTTATTTAATGAAGATATTAATTCTAGGAGGTAATAGGTTTGTAGGTCAAAGGTTAGCAGAAAACCTTATTAAAGAATACTCAGTTACTGTATTCAATAGAAAAGGTACTGGACCAGAAGGAGCTACTATCGTCAAAGGAGATAGAAATATAGCTGATGATCTAAATCAACTTTTATTTGATTCTTTTGACTTAGTAATAGACTTTTGTTTGTTTAAACCAGAACAGTTTGAACTTATGAAACCTTTAATTTCTTCTACTACTAGATATATTTTTATTAGCTCTGCTTCTGTTGGTAGACCTGAATGGGGTGCTTACGGTAAAGAAAAAGAAGATTGTGAATTATTAGTTGAGAATCATTTTGAAGATTATTTAATTATTCGTCCTCCTTATATTGACGGAGAAAATAGTCATAGACCCAGAACAGCTCAAATAATTAACCAGATAGAAAATAACCAACCAGTTACTATTGAAGGAGACGGAGAGTATTTAATTAATATTGTTTGGGTTGACGATATGGTTGACTTTATACTGAATGAAATGTTTAAAATAGAACTTGGCAGTAAAATTGTTAAAGTAAGTTCTCCTCTTAACCTTACTATGAACGAATATATACATCTTGTAGCATCGTTCTTAAAAAAAGAAGTCACTATAAAAGAAGGAGAACCATTCTGGGCTCCTGCGTTAAATCTAGACATGGGAGATAACTCAGAAGATATAAAACTTAATCCCGTTGCAAGTAAGTTGTATGACTTCGTTCAATGGTATAACCTAAAAGGAAAAGAGAAATATGGATACTAAAAAATTATATAGAGCTAAACCTTTTATTCCGGAAGAGGATAAATCTTTCATCCAAGAAGCTTGGAGCAATATTTTGGATACGGGAATGTTTATTCAAGGTAAGTATGTTACTGAATTTGAAGAGTTATTCGCTGAGTATTGCGGTACTAAATATGCAATAGCAACTAATTCAGGAGCTACTTCTTTAGAGGTAATGCTTAGAGCTACTGATGTATGCTGCAAAAAGTTTTTAGTTCCTACTCAAACATTTGTTGCAAGTGTTAGTGCAATAGTTAGATCAAATAACATACCAGTCATTACAGATGTAGATCCAATAACTCAATGTCTTAATTTAGATATCATTAAACAAAACGTTGATGACGATACTGCAGGTATTATGTGGGTACATATGGGAGGAATGATTGCTCCTGATTATTTTGAAATTAAAAAGTACTGTGAAGATAATAACTTACTTTTATTAGAAGATGCTTCTCATGCTGTAGGATCTTCTATTGATAATATCAAAGCAGGTAATTTAGGCTTTGCAGCAGCATTCTCTTTATTTGCTACAAAGATTATTACCTCTGGTGAAGGAGGAATAATTACAACTAACAATAAAGTTTTTGCTGATAAATGTAGAGTGTTGCGTAATCACGGATGTGAGAGAAATCCTTCACCAGTTCCTGGTTTAGATTTTGGAGTAAATTGTACTGTAGCATCATCGAATTATAGAATGCCTGAAATGGCTGCTGCTATAGGAGTGACTCAAATTAAGAGAGCAGATGAATTCGTCTCTAAGCGTAATATTCTAGCAGATAAATATAAGTCTTTATTGAACGGAGAAGTATTAGAAGTTCCAGATATTCCTAGTAATATTACAATGACCTGGTGGCAGTATATTGTTGCTTTACCTAAAGGAACTACTTTAGATCAAAGAACTGAATTTGTAAAAGATTTATTAGAAAAATATAACATACCAACTGCTAATGCGTACTGGCCGGCATGTCATGTTCAACCGGCGTTTCTGAAGTATGTAGGTAATTCTAAGTATCCTGTAGCTGATGATTTATTAGAGAGACATTTTGCACTTCCTATGTACGTAGAGATGGACTTAGATCAAGTAGAATATGTTGCTAACTCTGTAAACAAGCTGCTAGATGACCATCAGTATACATCAGCCTAATTATCTTCCTTGGTTAGGATTCTTCGATAAAATTAAACAAAGTGACATCTTTGTAGTTTTTGATAATGTACAATATCCTAGAGGTAAGAATCATTTCGGTAATAGAAATAAGATCAAGATACATAATGATAGTAAATGGCTAACCGTTCCTGTTTCTGGTAAGAGTGAAATAAAGAACATAAATGAAATAGGATTTAAAAATTCTGATTGGAAAGAAGAGCATTTAAGACTTATAAAAGTTTTCTATGAAAAATCTCCTTACTTCTCAGAATATTTTAATGAGTTTTCTTTTGAGCTTCGAAAAGATTTTCATAACTTAAGTGAACAGAATACTAATCTTATTAAGTACTTTCTTGGTAAGTTAGATATTAAAACTGAAATAGTTTTATCGTCTGAAATAGTAGATGATGAAATATCTGGGGCAGATAGAATATTAACTATACTTGATAAACTAAATGCTACTAAATATATTACCGGTTCTGGACCCGGTTCAGTTAGATATATTAATGAAGAAGATTTTAAAACTAGAGGTATAGAATTAATTTGGCAGCATTATGATCACCCAATTTATAATCAACTGCATGGAGAGTTTATTCCTTATATGAATATACTTGATCTATTATTTAATGAAGGACCTAATAGTAAAAACATAATATGAAAAGAGTATTAGCAATAGGAGCTCACCCTGATGATATAGAGTTTGGAGTTGGAGGTACTTTAGTAAAGCATAAGTACGATGGAGACTTTACTGTTTACTTATGTATGACCAGTACAGAATCAGTAGACGGTGTTACCGGAAAAGTTCTTAGAACAGCAGAACAAAACAAAGGAGAAGTTAATGCCGCTGCTAAACACTTAATGGTGGATGCTGTAGAGTTTCTTCCTTATACAGATCTTAAAGTTCCTTTTAGTTTTGAATCAGTTAGCGGTATTGAAGCTATAATTAGAAAATATGATATTGATACTGTCTATACTCATTGGGCTGGAGATGCTAATCAGGATCATATAGCCACATTTAAGGCTACTATGGCAGCAGCTAGATACGTTCCTAATGTTTATTGTTATGAACAGATTCCCGTTCCAAGACAAACTGCTAATCAGATGACAGTTAACTATTATGTAGACATAACTGATACTTTTAGAATGAAAATATTAGCTTCAGCTTGTCACGAAAGTCAAATGGTAAAGTATAAAGCAGCTGGATTTGATGTAGAAGATAATCTTAGAATTTTAGGTCAGTTTAGAGGTATTCAAGCTAAATGTAAATATGCAGAAGCTTTTCAAGTTATTAAACAAGTTAAATGATAGTCAGTACAAACCCAGAGTTCGGAGTAGAATTAGCATTAACAGTTCCTTATGCTTATTATTTACACAAGCAAGGTAAATTAGAAGGAGTTGTAACTAGTAGAGGAATGTCTCCTTATTACTACTTTTGTGATAATGTTAAAGAAGAATTTCAATTCAGAAATATAGATAACGGAGCAGCTGGTTTAAACTCTCTTCCTAACAATTGGATACACGGAATTAATTCTTTAGAAGAACCAGGAGTTTTAGATTATAGTGAATGGGAAGTACCTCCTTATAGCGAGCACTTCTCTAATGATGAATTTACTTTTGAACGTCCTACTATCTTTGTTACTAATAAGTTTAATTTAGAGCATGGAGAAACTCCATATGGCTTTTTCGACATTGAATGTTTGTATCAAATGTTTAATCTTTTAGATGAAAAAGGGTACGATGTTATTTATAAAAGAGCCTCTAATAAAGAAAAAGAATTTACAATAGATCAAAACGAAGCTAATTCTTTAGCATCTGGTTTTCATGATATTAAAGCTGATATAGAAGGTATAGGAGTAGTGACAGATTATCAATTTACAGATTTAATTAAAAATGTCACTCTCATAGATAATATTGTTGAAGGTTCTAAGTATTCATATAATGAAACTCAATTAAAAGTTATGGCAAACTGTTCTGGGTTCATTACCGTCTGTGGGGGTAACTCAATCTTATCTTCAATGTTTGGCAAACCTACAATTAGCTATGTACATAAAGGTAAAGAGTTAAGACCGAATTACTTTGGACCGAATACATACTTTCAGAGATTATCTAACAATAATGTTCATCCGGCTATTGACGTTATAGAGCATATTAATAAAGAGACTTATGGTCATAAGGTTAATACAACCGGTAAGAATGATTATTCAGAAATATTTAGATTAATTAATAAACTATTTTAATGGAGTTAAAAGAGATAATAGAAAAGCATAACATACCTGATAAACCAGATTTTCATGCTACCACAAGCTATAAGTTTAAAGAAGATCTTTTCTACTTCTTTCAATCTATAGGTAGTGAGGATTTAATTTGTACTGAGTTTGGTACCTCAAGAGGTTTTACAACAGTTATGTTAAGTTACTTATTTAAAGAGGTTCATACAGTAAATTTAAAACAAGGAGATCTTACTAAAGAGCTTATATCTGGGCTAGATAATATATATTTACATGAATTTAATTTATACTCTAATAGTAAACTACCTACTCCTAAATCTGATGTTTTTATTATAGATGCAGGTCATAATTATAGAGATGTAATAAGTGATACTAAAAGAGCTATAGAAAATAGTACCGGTAAGTCATTTTTAATTTTTGACGATTTTGGAGGATTTCCTCCCGTTCGTAAAGCTATTCTAGATATTTTAGCTGAAGGAAAGATAGGAGTAGTAAAATTCATAGGGATGAACGCAGGTTGGAAATATGGAGAAGAAGCTATTCATGTAAGCAGAACACTAACACATCAAGAAGGAGTAATATGTCAGATACTGTAGTTAATATAAAATGGTTTTCTGAGTTACCTTTAGAAGGTAAAGTCGATAGAAATTTTACTAACATGAGAACTGAGTTTGCTTGGTTTGTAGCTCAAGATGCTTCTCATACTAACTTATTTAAACTTCCAGAACTCCCAGACAATAGCGTTGACATTGGAGTTATTATTATTCCTAAAAAAGTAGAACCGTTTGTTGGATTAGATATTGTAGGACATCTTAAAAGAGTATGTAAGAAATATGCTTTTATGCAAGAAGGTCCTTCATGGTACTTTCAAAGCTTACCGTTACAGCAATCGTTTTGGTTTTATAATATCATGCTTAATGCTGATTTTGTTTTAGCTCATAATGATGTAGATGCAAAATACTATGAAGGTCTATTAGAAAAAACTGTCTATATCAACCCTACTTTAATGATAGAGGATAGTATAAAAGATATAGAACAAGTAGAGAGAAAAGGT
>Ga0181590_10002449_pt1 | contig 15653 bp, 12 predicted proteins | sample 071ome_34_FD_132446 | JGI IMG/M metagenome (GOLD analysis project Ga0181590, IMG submission 132446) | Coastal salt marsh microbial communities from the Groves Creek Marsh, Skidaway Island, Georgia - 071411BT metaG (megahit assembly) | ecosystem: Environmental > Aquatic > Marine > Intertidal...
GAAAACTGGGTTTGGAAAGAAAACAAAAAATCAATTGCGTGGCTTGAAAAACTAGGCTTTGACATACTGCCAGCAACGCCTTTTGGAAAGTTTAGAGAGCCATTTCATAAATTTACATGGAGCAGCAGTTAATGTGTATGCCGTCGAAGCCAAAAGCGCCCAGCGGTCCAAGCCAAGAAGAGTTGGACCGTCAGAGACAAATTCAGGAGCAACAGCTTGCTGAACTAAAGCGAAAGGAAGACGACCTCGCTGCCGCAGAGCAGCGTCGTGAGGATCGCTTGAGGAACAGTCGTTTGGGATATGCTTCTCTGTTTACGGGCGGCGCTGGCGGTGCTGGCTTTGAAGAAAATAATCAAACTAAACGCGCAACGCTAGGATAGCTTGGTGGTTGTTGAGTCTCCCCCATACCCGACTGCGCCGGATGATCCAGTAGAATTGTATATGCGCCGCTTTGAGCGCGCTCGTGCAATTCGTGAAAACTGGGTTCCTCTGTTCGAGGACTGTTACACCTACACCCTTCCTGCCCGAGAAAGTTTCTATATGGAAACGGGCGGAAGCGACCGCACAGATCGCATCTTTGATGAGACCGCTGTTGTCGGGGTGCAGGAGTTTTCATCTCGTTTGCAGTCAGGTCTTGTTCCAACTTTTGCTCGTTGGGCAGACCTAAAGGCAGGACAGGAGATTCCCGAAAAGCAGCGTGAAGCAGTAGACCGGCAACTGTCGTCCGTAACTGAGTATATTTTCGAGGTTTTGCAGAACAGCAACTTTAACCAAGAAGTCCATGAGAGCTTCATGGACCTTGCTGTTGGCACGGGTTGCCTTTTGGTGGAAGAAGGTGACGTAAACCATCCAATTCGATTTAATGCGGTACCATTGCCTCACGTATACTTGGAGGCTGGTCCAAATGATGAGGTAGAAGGGGTCTACCGGACGCGGCGCATGCGTCACGAAGACATTCCTCGTATGTGGCCGGGAGCAGAAATGCCTGCGTCTATGCAGGCCCGTATGCTGACCAACCAAACGCAGTATTGCGACTTGATTGAATGCACTCTGCGAAACACAGAGCGCCCAAATGAGGTTGCATACGATTACATTGTCATCTCCAAAAATGACAAAGCGGTGGTTTACAAAGACCAGTTCAAAGGAACGGGGTCTTCACCTTGGGTGGTTTTCCGTTGGTCTAAGGCCAGTGGGGAAATTTACGGGCGCGGTCCCGTGCTTAATGCACTGCCCGCAATCCGAACGACCAATCTAACGGTTGAGTTGATTCTGGAAAACGCACAGCTTGCCATCTCTGGTATCTGGCAAGTAGATGATGACGGAACAGTTAATCCAGATACAATTAACCTTGTTCCTGGGACCGTTGTGCCGCGCGCTCCGGGGTCTACTGGCCTAAGCCCTATTACCCCGCCGGGGCGGTTTGATGTTGCGCAGCTTATCTTGAACGATATGCGGCTAAACATTCGACGCGCGCTTTACAACGAGATGCTCGGTGATCCTAACAAGACACCGATGAGCGCAACTGAAGTTGCGGAACGCATGGCCGACCTGTCTAGGCAAATTGGCAGTGCGTTTGGACGGCTGCAGGCAGAGTTGATTCAGCCTCTTTTGCAGCGCGTTATTTACATCCTCAAAAAACGCGGCCTGATCGAAGTCCCGCAAATCAATGGACGGGACATTAGGATTGCTGCTACATCACCTCTTGCGCGTTCGCAAAAGCTGCAAGACGTGACAACAGTTGATCGTTTTATTGAGTTGATTGGTGCGCGATTTGGGCCGCAAGCTCTGTCCCTAACGGTTAAACCAGAGCAAGCAGCGGCCTTTATGGCAGAACGTTTGGGCGTTCCCCCAGAAATCTTGCGCACAGAGGTAGAGCGTCAGCAGTTGCTCAAGTATTTGCAGCAAGCGGCAAGCAGTATGCAGCAACAGCAAATGCAGGCACCAGATGCAGCACCGGGACAATAACAGCACGTTATCCGTTGACGGCGTACTCCGAAGTGGTCAAAAAGAAAAAGATTTAAACTCTTTGTTTGCTGCAGTATTTGCTGGAGATAACGGAGAAAAGGCTCTAGCGTATATTCGTAGCGTTTCAATCGACCAAGTGTCTGGGCCTGAAATTAGTCCAGATAAGCTAATGCACTTGGAGGGTATGCGGTATCTGGCCGCAATTATTCAAAACCGCGTCAAGAAAGGCCGTGAGCATGAGTGATGAAACAGCAAACACCGGAAGTGAGGGGGCAAACTTTTCTGCTGAGCCCTCTGGAGCAGAGCGACCGGAAAACGTACCAGAAAAATTTTGGGACTCAGAAAATGCTCAAGTTGACACAGAACGGCTTTTGCAATCTTACAAAGAGCTTGAAAGCTATAACGGTAAACGCATGGAAGAGCTTCGTGCCTCTGTGGCTGAAGAATACGTGCAAACGCGGATGGCGGATCGTCCGGCCAGCAAGGATGATTACGCTCTGCCTAGTGATGGTCCCGTTGGAGATGCTGTGGCAAATGTTGACAGCGATGACCCGCTTCTTGGTTGGTGGCGCGAAACGGCTTTTGAAGCAGGTCTTAGCCAAGATCAGTTCAATGCGGGGCTAACGGCATACGTTAATCGCCGCATGTCTGAGATGCCTAATCCCGTTGAGGAGATGGCTAATCTAGGCGAGAACGCGCGTGTTCGTGTAGATGCGGTAGAAGTCTGGTCCCGTCAAAATCTACCTGCTGAGTTGTTCCCAATGGTTGCGCAGATGTGTTCTACGGCACATGGGGTGCAGGTTATGGAGCATCTTATCAATCGAACAACGCCGGTTAATATGGCGGCTGTCACAGGGTCTGTTGCCGAACAGGCACCAACCCGTCAGGACATTCGAGACATGATGAACGACCCGCGATACTGGGACCCCAACGAAAGAGACCAGTATGTAAAGCAAGTAGAAAAGCTGGTAAACCGGGTTCGTTAGAGTTTCTCCCTGCCTTACGCTCTCAATGTGCGTTGCGCGGCCCAGTGCCGCGCTCTTTTTTTAACGTGGCCCCATAACGAAATCTGCTTGGCCCTCGGATAACTAAGCAGCGCGTACTGGGATAACCGGCTGACACCAACTTTTAACTGTGAGGACGACATGGCACTCGACATTTCCGATGCCTTTATCACGCAGTTCGAGTCGGAAGTGCATGTTGCTTATCAGCGTATGGGCTCTAAGCTCCGTCCGCTGGGTCGCAACATCACTGGCGTCACCGGCTCGACTGCTCGGTTCCAGAAGGTAGGAACCGGCACGGCTGTCACCAAAGCGCGCAATGCTGAAGTGGCGGCGATGAACCTGACGCACAGCTCGGTGGATGTTACGCTGACTGACTACTATGCAGCGGACTACATTGACCGTCTGGACGAACTGAAGACCAACATCGATGAGCGGCAGGTTGTTGCGCTCAACGCTGCTGCTGCTTTGGGTCGTAAGACCGACGAACTTATCACGGATGCGCTCGACGGAACGTCGAACACGACCGTTCATGGTTCGACGGGCATTAACACCACGAAAATCTTCACGGTGTTTGAAAACATGGGCGAGAACGACGTTCCCGATGACGGTCAGCGTTATTGGGTTGTTGCGCCTGACCAGTGGACCGAACTTCTGGGCATTTCTGCTTTTGCTGACGCGGACTTCATTGGCTCCGACGACCTCCCGTACAAGGGCGGTATGACGGCCAAGCGTTGGCTGGGCTATGTTTGGATGGTTCACTCCGGTCTGCCTACGGATGGCTCCGGCAACCGCAAGACCTTCTGCTGGCACAAGTCTGGCGTTGGTATTGCGACCGGTGCTGACATCTCGACCGAGGTGAACTACGTCCCGGAAAAAGTGTCTAACCTTGTTACTTCGATGCTCTCGCAGGGTGCCGTCCTGATTGACGACAACTCTGTGTTCGAAGTGCAGTGCAGCGAATAAGGAGGCTTACTGATGGCTCTTTCTGCTAGTGATCTGCACAAGGTTGGCGGTGGCAATAAGCAGCTCTTTCTTTACGAATCGGCTGATGCGGTTGCCACTATTGCCGGTTCTGGTTACTTCAACGATGTAACCAACCAGCTTAACCAGGATGATGTAATCATCGCGGTTGGCTCCACCGGCGGTACGCGCACGGTTGACGTTCTCGTTGTTACGAGCGCCAGCGGTGCTGCGACCGTTACCACCACCAACGGTACGTAAGTAGGAGAGGGAGGGGTTAGCGCCCCTCCCTTGACCCTTTGGCAACACCGACAGCTTCTACATCAAGCATTGATATTTGCGCCCGTGCGTTAGTTCTCGTTGGCGCAAACCCTATTACGTCTTTTGAAGACGGAACTACGGAAGCAACTATCACATCGAACCTTTACGAAGACGTTGTGAGAGCTGATCTTTCGTCTTATCGGTGGCGCTTTGCCACAAAGCAAGCGGTTCTTAATCGTTTGGCTGACGCACCAACATCCCGTTGGGATGCGGCTTATCAGCTTCCAAGCGATGTTTTGACCGTAAATGCTGTAACCGTTGCGGACAAAGCAATTGATTATGACATTTACGGAGATGACGTATACGCCAATGCGGGCGTAGATGAGTCACTTGTAATTGACTACGTATATCGTCCAGATGAGTCTGAGTGGCCTCCGCATTTTGTGCTGATGGTGCAGTATCATATGGCAAGCATCCTTGCTGGCTCTTTGGCTCGTGATAGTGGGCTTGCTAAGTTGATGGCAGACCAGCATCAGGTGCAAAATATTCGCGCGAGAAGCATTGACTCTCAGCAGCAAACAACTCGTCGTTTGACGGTTAATCGTTTTCTTGAAGGTTCTGGTCGTCGCTCAACGCGTGGCTCTAGGCGCGAGAGATAATGCCGACTTACCGTGTTAATCAAACAAACTTTCAAGCAGGTGAACTAGACCCCAACTTTCATGCGCGCTCTGACTTGCAAGCGTATGATGAAGGCGGGAAGCAGGTTCGCAATTTTTATTTGATGCTTACAGGCGGTGTAATGCGCCGCCCCGGCACAACTTACCTTAACGACTTAGGCGCTCAATCTAGGCTGCAAGGCTTCGCTTTTTCTGGCGACCAGCGTTATCTTATTGCGTTTCAAAGCGGTGGGGCAAAAGTATACAGTACAGCGGGGGTTTTGCTGACAACGCTGACTGGAGCGCCGTGGGGCGTTGATGACATCTACGAGCTAAACGTTGCCTCTGCTGGCGATATTATTATTGTTTGTCACCCTGACTACAAAACACAGCAAATTACACGAACAGGCGCGTCAACCTTTACTCTTGCTGATTTTGAGTTTGACGGTGATAGCACCACTGGTGGTGTTCGCCATGTTCGCCCATTTTTTAAATATGCAGACACAGACGTAACTTTGCAGCCGTCAAGTACTGCTGGGTCTATTACCCTTACTGCAAGTGCCGCCGTTTGGGAATCGGATCACGTAGGTACTATCGTTGAGTTTACAGATGAAGACGACACGTCGGTTCTTATTGAAATTACGGGGTACACATCTAGCACCGTTGTAAGCGGTAATATTTTGTACGGAGAAGCCGTAAAGCACACTGTTGCGGAGTCTACATGGCGAGAGCAGCTTTATTCAGATGTTCGTGGGTGGCCTGCAGCGGTCACATTTCACGATAATAGACTGTGGTTTGGCGGCAATTCACAGCGTCCGGGTGGATTGGTTAGCTCTGTTTCTGGGTCATTTTTCAACTTTGACATTGGCACGGGCGAGGATGACGAAGCTGTTGATGTCAGCATTGCTTCAAGTAGCGTTAATGAGATTCGCCACCTAGTCTCAACACAGCGGCTTGAAATCCTAACTGACACAGGCGAATTCTTCATTTCTGACAGCGATGTTAGGGCAATCACTCCATCTAATGTGTCCGTTCGTCGTCAAACAACCTTTGGATGCACCAGAACCCCTCCAACTTTTTTTGAGGGCCAAACTATATTTGTCCAAAGGTCTGGGCAAAACATGCGGTCGTATGCGTTTGATTTTGTTCGAGATACTTACGTGTCTGATCTGCTGAGTCTTACGGCTTCGCATTTGTTTGATGTTCCAAAACAAATTGCTGGAACTTTCGGCACAGACACTCGGCCGGAACAGTTTCTTTTGTTTGTAAACTCAGACGGCACACTTGTTCACATGCACTCGATTCGCGAGCAAAAGGTGCGAGGCTTTGCGCTTTGGTCTACTCGCTCGGGCGACACGTTTGAAAGCGCCGCCGGTGTTGGTGAAGATTTATTTGTTGCTGTTAAACGGACAATTGATGGGTCGACCGTTCATTGTCTTGAGAGTCTTGCAGACGACGATAGTGTTACGCTCGATAGTTCTGTTGTTGGCACAATGTCTCAGTACGGGACGCCGCTTGTTAACGGTGGCTCACAAACAGGAAGCTCGCTTGTTATCGACGGATTGACAAGCACGCCCTTTGACGGCGATCCGTTTACTATTAGCGGTGTTACGGGCACGTACACAGTCACTAACGTAGACTATTCGGCTGGTAGCGCGACTTTGACGCTATCTTCTGATCTTAACAGCTCTCCGGCAGACAACGCGGCGATAACCTTTACCACAAGCCGTCTTTATACTGGGTTTACCCATTTAGCTAATGAGACAGTCCATGTTGTTGCGGGTAATTTGTATCTAGGCACTGAGACTGTTTCTGCAGGCGGAACGATAGAAATTGATTATTCGGGCGTAGATGATGTCAGAGCAGGCTACACATACACACCTGTTTTGGAAACAATGCCGGTAACACCTCAAACTGACCGTGGGCCGCTTAATGGTTCGTTCCGCAGGATTACTCGCTGCATTGTCGATATTAGCGGGGCGTACGATATTAAAGTTGCTGGCAACCAACTTGCTGTTCGCCAAGTAACAGATGATATGAGCCAGGAATTACAGGCGCAAACAGGGCATTACGAGTTTCCTATTCTTGGGTATTCTAGAGAACCTACGATCACATTGACACAAACCGATCCATTGCCCTTGCGTGTTTTGGGTATGGTTGTTGAAATGAGGGCTTACTAATGTGTGAACCCGTTACCGCAACCGCTGCTGCAACAAGTATTGCTGCAGGAACGACTGCTGCAGCCGCTGCTCCTGTAGCAGCAGGAACTCTTGCCGCCGCAGGGCCGGGGATGTTTGCGGCTACTGCTGCTTCTGCAGTTCCGGGTGCTATTGGTTTTGCGCCGCTTGGGGCTTCTTTTGCCTCTGTTGCCCCGTCAGCTTCCCTTTTTAGCAGTATTGGAGCCATCGGTTCATCATTAAGCGGGGCATTGCCATACATTTCTCCGCTAGCAAGTGCTGCGAGTGCGTTTACGTCTTTTGGCAGCATGTCGGACATGGAAGCGCTGGGGAGGTTAAACTCTCAAATTTCCATGATTAACATGAATCAGCAACTAATAGAGGCTTCGCAACGAGAACTTGAGCGGCGTGAGAGAGCGCAAGCAAATCTTGCTGCAATAATGTCTGGGGGAACTCAAGGGCAGTCAATGGTTGCTTTGGCTAATAAAAAACTTGAAGACGCCAAATTATCAAAAGGTCTTTTTGAAACGCAAATTGGTCAAATTGGAGTAGTGGGCCGAGCAGACACTGCTAACATTGACTTCAAAACTGCGCAGCAACTCTCAAGTGCGCGCAGTGAAGGCTTTACGGCTCTTGGGAAAGCGACGGGTCAAGCATTAACGGCCCTTAACGCTTAGAGGTAAAAATGGTTGATCTTGCGGATATTGCTAGTTTTGCAAAAGGCGCTGCACCCTATGCAGAGGCAGAGCTTCGACGACGCGAAGCAGAAGAGGCAAAACTAGAAACGCTAAACAAACAAAAAAAAGAAAGGGAGATGGACCAAGCAGAGCGCATCCGCGTTTTGCGGGCGCAAGAAGCGTTTAATGCAGAGCTTGATAGTTTGAATAGCCTTGCAGACGAAAATGAGTATGCGCCAGAAATTTACAATCAGAAAATTCAGGAGCTTCGGGAAAAGCACTCTGGGATTTCTGGGGTCAGTGAACTTCGAGTAACAACTTTTCAGACGAAGATTTCTGATGTTGTTCGGAAGTCACAGAATTTGTATGAAAATAAAGCAGATAAAACTGCACGAGCATATGCAGATGCAAAGCTGTCCCTTGATTGGGCAAATCAAGTCAATGGAATACTTGATGATGCGGCACAGAACGGCTACGCCAAATCACCGCAAGAACTAGAAGAGCTAGTGGCGGAAGCCCTAAGCGGTGCGCTGGAGTCCATTGAAGATGGCAGCAAAGAAGGCGAAATAAGGGCTCTTAAATTCAGAGCATCTGCTGCCCGTAATTACGGGACGGCAATTCGTTCCTATACAACAGAACGAAACAAAATAATCAAAAACGAGCGGCTTTCTAAGTTGAGCCAGATTTCTGATGTGTCTTTGGCTAACGCTGCAAACGTTTTGAGGGCTGCCCAAGAAGACCCCGGTCTTAAAGCAGCCGAGATTGCGGAACAGCTTAGTGCCTCTATCGACGTTGACGGTATCAGGGAGTTTGCTGAGGCGCTAGATGTGCCTTTTGAGAAATATTACCCCGTTAGTACGCAGAACGCCCATGTTGCCACAATTTTGAGTGCATATTTTAGGGAGAAGTATCCCAATCAGTCTACTGACACAGATACGTTTGATGTGTTTGTGAATGAGATTCGCAAGACAAGCCCAGAAAAAATGTCAACGTTGCTAAACAATGTTTTGGGCAAGGACACTGGGGGTCAGATTACAAGCTCGCCTGGACGACTTAATTCAATTTTGGTGAACGTTAAAGCGAACGTCGAAAGTTTCCGCCCCACGACAAGACTGCGGAGAGCGGCTTGGGCAGACGCCGAAAACACATCAAAAGTTTTTGTTGAGGGCGCGGTTAGGGACTTAAAAACCGAAACTCTTAGCAACATAGAAGCCAGTTCACAGGCAGGGCAATTGATTGCTCGCTTGGCAAATCCCCTTTCTTCTCCAGAAGACTTTGATTTTTTTGTTGAACGGGATCAGTTTGATTTGCTTGCTGAGTGGGATCAGACAGGTCTTGCTGGGAACAGCACAGAGTTTGATGATGTCAATATGCCAAACGTGGCATATAGGGACCGTCGCAACAAACTTTTTAACGCCGTTGCTGAACGCAGGGAAATTGTTAGAAGTGTTTTAAACGGAACTGCGGACTGGGACGGGTACAGCGAAGACAAGTATGACAACGTTTCTTTGATGCGAGACGCGTTGCGTTATAAGCTTGGGCCAGAAAAAGCAGAAGCCTTGGCCGATCCAAGTTATTTTAACAACGTCACCAGTGGTTCGTTTGAGGTGTTCGAGCTGAACACAATCATGTCGAACCACAAGTTTTTGCCACCGAGTTTGTTTGAGTGGATTGATCAATATAAGTATGACTTGGAACAAGGACGGCTGGGTGATGAAAGCACTGGTGAAGTGCGGGCCAGCCCAGCCGAAGTGCGCACTCGACGCCCAACAGTCGTTAAGAATTTGCAAAAACTTCAGAGCAACCCTGACTTCATGAAGTTGCCCAACAGTCAGAGAGAAGAGCTTGCAAGCGCGCTTGAAGAACTAGGAAAGCTTGGTAAGTAATGGCGGACGAAAAATATAAAGAACGTGTTCGAGCTGTTGTGCAGCAAATGCCGCCAGAGGTTTTTGGTTTTGAGGACCCGAGCCTTATTTCTCGTGCTTTGTCATTTATAGGCATAGAGTCTGACGATGGCGTAGGAATCGATGACCTCCCTGAAGTGTTTTATGATGACGTTCTAAATTACAGCGACAACGCTAGTGATTTGTCAGACGCGGCTCTGCAAAACATTATTCACTTGGTGATGGCGCGGGAAAAATATCATTCAACTAAAATGAATGATTATCCTGATGAAGACGGCAACAGAAAGGTTCGCCTTATTAAAGGGCTAAAGTACGACCAGCTTTCTCCTGAGTTTGCTCGTTGGGCTCTGACAAACATGCCTGTGCCTGATCTTGGTCTGGAGATGAGTTACGATAGGTTGGAAAACCAGCCAAATCGTGATGAGCGCACCACTTACGAGACGCTGAGAGACCGTCCAGCTAGCGTTGCGCGCACTATTGGCGGCGACCCTATTCCTGCGTACCTTGATTCAAAGACTGTTTCTGAAATCGTGGAAAACGATCAGTACCGTTTTCAAAATGGTCCTGGCAATTCTGTTCGCATGTTCTTCACTCTTCCTGATGGTCTTGAAATGGAAGTTCCGTCATTTCAGATGCAGGTCGATCGAGGCGCTGACGGAAAGCTAGGTCTTTCTGCTAAGCAAAGCCAGCAGTCAGTTGGCATTTTTTTCCCAGACAAAAAAAGTCGGTATGTCCCAGAAGGTCTTTTTGATGACGGGGCAAAAGAAACATATCTGGAGCAAAAAATTGCTCAGGCTCGCAGACAAGGCTTTTCATTAGACGAAGAGCAAGCAGTGCAGTTCGGGCAAATTTTGAGCGACGAATGGGATCACAACCGACGTGTCGAGCGTTTTGCTCAGGGCGACCTTGAATTGTCACCATGGGAAAAAGTTGAGGGTGCCCTTAACCAACCAGTACAGGCTTTCTTTGATACCGTTGGTGAAGCATTTTTTTCTGACGTTATTGACCCTCTTAGGGGTGGCCCCGGCGCGGCCGCTCGATCTGTTGGCGTTCCGCTTATGCGCGGGAGATACGTTAGCGAAGTTTGGGCGGAAGCAAACAGGGCCAATCATGTAAGAGATATTTTTTGGTATGAAAAGAACTCAGAAAAGCTGGGTCGTGCTGCAGAGGTAACTGGCGGCGAGTTTGCAGCTCGTCTTGAAGGCGCAGCAGGTAGTACGTTTGAACAAGTATTGCCTGAAAGTGAAATGAATGAGTGACATTTCGGACAGCGAACTGCTGGAGCTTGTTCGCTCTTCAAATCTAAAACGACTGCAAATTGATCCCAAAAAAGCGGGCGCAGTTTTTGATAAGTTTGGAGACTGGGTTTCGCTTGTCGAAAGCAGCCGTCGAGTTGATGCTAAAAACCCCGAAAACACGGCTGCGGGTTTGTATCAGTACACTGCAGACTCGTTGCGCACGGCAGTTAATCGTTTAGAAAACACTATTGGTTCGCAAAATTTGCCTGCATGGGCTGTAGCGGCTCGTGAGTCTGGTGATGCAAGGACACTAGATGCGGCAAAACAAAAAATACTGTTTGAAGCTGACACCTTTCAAAAGCCAACTTGGGATGACACGCTCCGCGCAATGTCCGCCGGAGACGCATCATCTGGTATTGAGTTCTACAAAAAATATCATCACACCAAACCAAATGAAGCGACGTTAAAACGTATTGCTGCGTTGCAGGATCAGTTTATTTTGGGTGATCAGGGTTTAGAGGAAACTCAGCAGCCCGAAATTCCTGACGCAACCCCTGTAGAAACAGCTTCTGTAGAGCCTCAGATTCCTGCTGCAGCTCCCAGAGAGGAAGTGTCTGTTGCACAGTTAGACCCTGTGGAAACAGTTGCGCAACAGCCGGAAGAAAGTGAACCAGTTGAACCTCAGCCTGCAATTAACTGGGACGTAGTAAAATTTAAGTACGGAATTGCTCAAAGTAAGCCCTTAGAGTTTTCTGATAAGAGCTTTAAGCAGCAAGCGTTTTGGAGCGCGGTTGCTAAAGAAAACGTTATAGCTTTGCTCGCAGGGGCGGAACCAGACAATGGTCTTCAAGAGCTAAAGCAATCTGCTGATGCTGCTGGTCGCTTTGTCGATCCTGAATATGATTGGACTAGAGACCAGCGGCTTGAAGACTTTGATGCTGCTTCGCGTCTTTATTTTTCGCAGAGCAACTCTTATGAGCATACAACAAGCCTGCTGTCCCAATACAAAGCCGAAAAAACGCTAGAGCGCAATTTAAGCGGTGAGCGTGGCGCACAAATCATGGGAACTGTAACAGGGGCTATTGTTGACCCATCTTTGATGGCCTTGCCCGCTATCAGAGCTACAACAAAAGGATCGCAGATACTGCGCGCTGCAGGCGTGCTTGGCGCAGAAGAAGTCACGAAACAGATACTCGATCCAAGCCGCGAAGATTCCTATTTGGCATACGCGCTTGGTGCTGCTCCGATTGTTGGCTTGCTTCAAAGAACTAAGCCTATGCGCAATCTTTCTCTGCAAGAGGCTGCGCAAGTAGAAGAGCGCGTTTTAAGGGAAATGGTGTTTCCTGACCCAAACGATGTAGGGGTTTTGGGCGCTGCTGTTAATCCCAAATCAAAACCGCTTTCTGTTACAGATGATGTTGCAGAAATGCGGCCTGCAGATGCAGTTGGAGGGATTCACAAACTTAACCTGAATCCTATCAGTGTTTTGCTGAACGAGCCCGACACAAAGCTTGCAGCTATTACGCAGAGCATTGTTACGCGCGCATTAGAAATTCCAATTTACTTGCGGGGCAATCTCGCAAACCGTGCGATGGCTACGCCAAGCGACAATGCCGAAACATTGTTGCGCTCTGGGCGTGGCCCAATGGTAGAGACCTTTGTCCAGATACGTGACAAATACAGCAATTATGCAATGCGCGTTACCGGCAAGCGCCCATCTGGGATGAGGATGGCACTTGACCGCTCTCGTGCTGACGAGCTTAGTTTTCGTCAATTTGGCCGCGAAATAACAAAAGCAATAGGTAACGGCGGCAAGCACTCAATCCCAGAGGTCGCTGAAGCCGCAACGTTTGTGCGCAAATACTACGATGATATGTGGGAGAAGGGCCAGCGCACAGGCACGTGGGAAGGCATTGCTGCTTCTGAGCTGCGCGCTATTGATCGCAGACTTGAAGAACTGCGCGCCCCCCTGACAAGCACAAATCCATCAGCAAGAATTGCAATGGAAGCTGAGCGTGCGCGTCTTATTCGTGCAAGAGATATTGTAAAAGACCGTCTAGAGCGAGCCAGGAATGGCTCGCAGAGCAAACGCTCTAACTATTTTAATGTCGTCTATCGCAGAGATTTTTGGAAGCAAAACAAAGATCATGTAATTCGCATAATTATGAAAGAGGGCAAACACCCTCAGTCTGTTGCGGAAGAAATTTACAACGACATCGTAAAGACCGTTCCGTATCGTGGGAATCAAGCGATGCGCTCCGCACAAGCGCGAACCTTAAACATTGATCCCATGAAGTTTGTTGACGATGCGGTGGGCGACGCTGTTGAAACAGACATCTTCTCGCTTATGCGTATGTATCAGCGTTCTACAGATGCTGACATAGGGCTTTACTCAAAGTTTGGGTCCATTGACCTTGCTGACGAAATAGATGCCATTAGGAAGCTTTTTAAGGAGCAAGCAGAGGGCATGAGCCCCTCGCAGATGCGAGCGCACCAGAAAAAGATGGAAAGCACCATACAGCGCGTAGAGGCTGTGCGTGACTTGGTGCGCGGCACGTATGGTTTGCCCACTGACCCCGCAAATATGTCATCTCGATTTATTCGGATGTCTAAAAATTTTGCGGCACTAACGTTGCTTACCGGCCCATTGGCGGCGCTGCCTGATCTTGGCCGTGTTGTAATGGTAAACGGCCTGACAAATACGCTTGGCTCCACTTACGAAGCATTGTTTGCTGGATTTGGAACATGGAAAGCGTCCAAATCGCTAATGAACTCTGTTGGAGAAGCGGCCGACATGATAATGGCCGCAAACGCAGCGCGTGTGACAGACCTTGGCGACTATATTGGCGTTTATACTGGGTTCGAGCGTGGCTTAGAGCGGTCCACAAATTTTTATTTCAACTACATAAATGGAATGAACTTTTGGACCGACACCATGAAGACCCTTAATGGTGTCGTAACCCAGACCCAGTTGCTTAAGGGCATCGAAGCCTACGGAACGGGCAAGATTTCAGCGAAAATGAAAGCGCGTCTAGCTAAGCTTGGCATTGACGAGCCAATGGCGCAGCGCATTTTAAAGGAAAACGCCAACTGGGAAAAAACCAAGCACAACATTATTGCTCATACTGACCAGTGGGCTGACGATGTTGCACGTGAAACATTTGAACGCGCAATGGGCATTGATGCGCGGTTTACAATTGTAACGCCGGGGCTTGGCGACGCACCTTTGTTTGCAACGGACATACGTTCGTTGAAAGGGGTGCCTGATTGGGTTAGCCCCGAGCTTGGTAGCTTGCTGTTTCAGTTTAAAAAGTTTGGATTAAGCGCCCATCAAAAAGTGTTGGTAGCAGGTCTGCAGGGCGACAAACGAGATGCCATGATTGGCATTACAACAATGGTGGCGCTAGGTGGTCTTGTTGATTACATCCGCTCCACACAAACTTTGGGGCCAAGTTACAGCAAAAGAAGCACAAAACAGCGGATGTTTGGCGCAGTAGAGCGCGCTGGTATTGTTGCGCCCTTTTTGGATGCGTCTCACTTTGCTGAAACGCTTACTGACATGACGCTTGGAACGCCGGTTGGTATTAAAAGCGTCCTTGGTCTTTCCCCGCCATACGATCCAACAATGCGACAGCTCGTAGGGAATCTTGTTGGGCCTGCGGCTGTACCATACGCGAATTTGTACGACTTGCTTACAACCGAATCTAACACATTAGAAGCCAGGCGAATTAGAGAACTCGTTTGGTCAAACCGGCTGGCGCACCTTGATTGGTTTTGGGACAGCTTTGAAAAAGCAATCCGTTAATGTGCGTTGCGACCACTAATAGGGGTGAGTTCATTCAATTATGGCTATAACTGACACCGCACCTCGGGTGCAATACACCGTGGGTGGTTCGGCCCAAACCGCCTTTACTGTTAACTTCAGGTTTTTCGCTGAAGGCGATCTTGTCGTTTATGACGGCACGACGCAGCTTACGTATGCTGCATCGCCTTCTGACGCCACTGAGTATTCTGTGTCTGGCGCTGGAGAAGCATCAGGCGGCACAGTTACGCTTGGTGGCAGCGGTGTAACAAACACCACTATTACTATTGTTCGTGACGTTCCTGTTGCTCGATCAACTGATTTTCCGGCCAGTGGCCCGTTCCAGATTGACTCGCTAAACGACGAACTGGACAAATTTGCTGCAATGATCGCAGAGCGCGAGACTCAAATTACTCGAACGCTCAGCGCGCCTGACACAGACCCAACTGGCATTGATATGGCTTTGCCCGCCAAAGCAGATCGATTGGGTAAGTATCTGCAGTTTAACTCGACAACTGGTTTGCCTGAAGCGGGGCCTAACAGCGCAGACGTAACGGCTCTTGCAGATGTTGCCACCGACATTGCAACGCTTGCTGACATCGAAGACGGAACTGTCGCAACAAATGCGATTCAAACTGTTGCTGGAATTAGCGGTAACGTAACGACTGTTGCTGGAATCAGCTCTGATGTAACCGCTGTCGCTGGGGACTCCACTGATATTGGTACGGTTGCTACAAACCTGACCGGCTCGAACACCATTGGCACGGTCGCCGGGATCAGCGCGGATGTGACCACGGTCGCCGGTATTTCGTCCAACGTCACAACCGTGGCTGGCATCAGCAGCGATGTGACTACGGTTGCCGCAGATGGTACGGACATTGGCACGGTCGCTGGTATTTCTTCTGATGTTACCACGGTTGCAGGCATCTCCAGCGATGTAACTGCTGTGGTAGCTGACGCCACTGACATTGGCACAGTCGCGACCGACCTTACTGGGTCGAACACCATC
>Ga0181590_10002458_pt1 | contig 15628 bp, 22 predicted proteins | sample 071ome_34_FD_132446 | JGI IMG/M metagenome (GOLD analysis project Ga0181590, IMG submission 132446) | Coastal salt marsh microbial communities from the Groves Creek Marsh, Skidaway Island, Georgia - 071411BT metaG (megahit assembly) | ecosystem: Environmental > Aquatic > Marine > Intertidal...
AATACAAATCCACCAGCTGCTAATGCCCCTGCAATTGGAAAACCTACATCCCCTACTAAAGTTAAAAAATCCATGTGTGTGCGCCCTCACGCTCTGCTATATTGTATTTAGCTTGACAACATAATAAAATGACTATATAATACAACATAGGAGAATTAAATGACAAGAATGTGTCAACTTGACGGCATTGATCATGCCTTGAACAAACTATCTACAAAAAAAATTGCTATAGAATTAGGTACCTATTATGCAGGCTGGACAAAATATCTTGCTGAAAAATTTGATTACGTAATATCATTTCAAACTCCTAAAAAACACAAATTGAACAATGTAGGAAGTGAAGAAGGTGAATTTAGTGAAGAAGGTTTAAGGTGGAAAGAAATTATGAGAGAAAAACTTCCACCAGAACACCAAACTTATTATAGTTTTGATTATCTTGCTGAATTAATTGAGCCACATGATAATGTTCTACAGCTACTACATCATAGTCCTCCTACCGTTCCTTTTAATTATACGTTTGATTTATGGACATATGACATCAGTAGAGATCCAGCAGAGCAACTTAAACAATATAAATTTTGGCGTAATTATGGTAAACCTGGAAGTGTGATGCTTATGGGAATATATCATCCACAATCTTATGATAATTTTGAAATGACGCCACAAGAGTTTCTTGATCAAATTAATGAAAAATGGGAATATGTGCCAAATAACAAAAGGTACATTTGTATATATCTATGAAAATTATTGTCGGCACTCCTAAATCAGGAACAACATTTATAACTAGGTATACTCATAATCAATATCCTAATTATACATATCTAAAAGAACATTTTCAGCCATTATGGTATCCTGATGGTGATAAAAATGCTATTACAAAAGCACGTATTGATGCATTGCATAACCAAGTAGTTTTTAAAGTGCATCCAGGAAAAGAAACAAGTGAACTAGTATGGGAAACAATATATAAGAACAAAGTAATATTAATCGAACGTAAAGACAAATTAGCACAATTTGTAAGTTTAGGTTTGAGTTATTTGTCTGATGTTTGGACCGTTTACAAAAACGAATATAATCCTATTAAAGGATTTTATAAAAAAGAATGGTTTGATGATCTATGCTATAGATTAGATGACTTAGATAAAAGAAAATCTAAACTCAACATAGAAAAACACTATTGGTATGAAGATATAAAGAATTTACCCATAAACGGTGTGCTACCAGTAAAACAACATACACAATCGTTAGATGAATTATTAAATATGTTTGATAACAAAGATAGTTTATTGGAGTGGTATAATGATAGGTATTGAAGGTAAACCTTATAAGTCTTATGATAATATTGTTGATATAGATTTTCTTTCAAACAATGAACTGAATGTACATACTGCAATAGCAAATAGTAAAATGGAAACATGGGCATTAACAGGTGGTCGTTTAGACATCTGGCCGTATGACGAAGTCCATAAAAAATTACTTGCTCATAAAGGAGTTAAATTTGATTTAAGCAGTGTAAAAGATAAACAAATGTTTGAACAACTGCATTTTAAAATTTACAATGTAGGAAGTTATATTTGTTTGAAATTGAACGGCAAATATATCAACGAGTATTATCATCATTGGTCATTCATGGACAAATGGATTTCCACATTGCCTTTTAGTTATATTGACAAAATAATTGTGATGGTTTTGCCAGCAGGCACACAAACTTTAATACATAGAGATCCTCCTGCATACAACTTTATTTACTTCAGACCAAACTTAGACAAAAAGTTTTTTATCTATGATGAAAATAATGATACAAAACATTATGTTAATAGTCTTGCAGCAGAATGGAGTTGGGATGATTATCACGGTACAGACACTATGCCTTTTGCAAATTACGCTATTAAAATTAGTGGAGATTTAATTGTTTAAAAAAATTCCTTATAAAGAAAGTTTTATTACAGATTGGTTTGAAAATTATAATCCTAGTAGTTATGAAAACTGGTCAGGGTTTGAAGGACACAAACTAGATAAGGATTTTTTTATTAACAATTCATCTGTTGTTGCAATGTTAAATAATATATCTTTAATAAAAAATATAGCTTTATTAAAAATGCAACCGTATCAAGTTTATCCATATCATGTTGACAATTATAAAAAATGTAAAGTAAATATGTTATTGTCGCATGATCATGAAAGTTTTACACGTTTTAAAAAAATAGATAAAATTGTTCCATATGAAAAAAACTATTTTTACATACTTGATACAACACAAGAACACATGGTAGAAAATACAAATAATGATAGATTTTTATTTACAATTATGTTTGACAATGATTTAGACTATACTGAATTATGCTCAAGGATAGACAGATATGTTTAGATTTTTGCCTTTAGATTTACCTTTATTTGAACATAAAGAAAAAGTTTTAAAAACATTTACTGGTGACATTAATTTTGGATATTGGCACGAAGAAGAATTGACTGAAAGAGACAGACAAAATCCTTTTGAAAAAGAAATGTCATTTACAAAAGAAGCAATGGATAAGTACCCAGAGCTTATATCATATATTAAAAAACATTGGCCTTTTGAATATTTTGTTTATGTAAAATTAATAAGAGCTAACAAGGATGTAGAACCGCATGTAGATGGAAACTTTGTAGACAATAAAGGACCAGCAGGTAATTATAATACTATCACCCAAAACTATTTAGATCACCAATTAGAAACTGAACCGTGTGGATATAGAATGATAATTAATGGTGCAAGAAATAGTTTATATCTTTGCGATGAGTATGATCCAACTTATAAAAATCATAATTGGGATCATTTACAAAAAAAATATTGTGTCATTCCTGATGATACTGATTGTTTTGTATTACGTACAAATGATAGTCCGCACGGTGTAGATTACATAGAAAATGATGATAATAGACTACTACTTTTTGCAATTGGTAAACTAGATATAGATAAACACAAGCAATTGCTAGAAAAAAGTAATTTAAAATATAAAGGTGAAATGTGATGTTTGGTATTAATGGAAAGCCGTATGTTGATTTAGATCAATACATAACTCCCCAGTTAGAAGAATTAGATAAACTAAAGTTTGATGTAGCAGTTGGTATAGCAAAATCTTTAGCTAAAAAAACAGGTATTGATGAATACAAAAACTTTCAAGATTATGTATATCCTAAAGAGTTTGAAGGCATGGATGTCTATGAACGCATTAGTAATTTTAATCCGTCGGATGACATAGAAGAAAAAATTAGTCATTTGAGCAAACGTGAACAGCAAATATTTTATAAAATGTTTTATAAACTTTATCCGACTATTAATTATATTTGTATAACAGATGTAAGTGAATGGGTGGCTATGATGGATCACGATGATGGAGAAAATTTTCCATTTATAAAAGAATGGGCTCAAACTTTGCCATTTGAACATATAAAGGTCATAAGACTTATAGTAAACGAACCTGGTGTAAAAACATTAATGCATACAGATTATGATTTACCTTATTTGGAAAGATGTAAGCAAAATGGCACTATTCCAAAAATTAAAGAGTCTATATATTTTAATCCGTTTGATTGGAAAAAGTTTTATGTTTGGGATCCTGATACTGATACTAAACATACAATTAATTCTAAAGCAAGTATATGGAACTTTGCAGACTGGCACGGTGCAGATGCTCCTATGCATCCAGCATGGAGTTTAATGGTACATGGCACATACACAGATGAGTTTAGGAAATTAGTGTTAAAATGAATCTTATCACTAGAGATTTTTTTAATCCTGATATAAAAATAATTAAACAAGATGACGAGTTTGATTACAATAGAATTATGCTAGGTGTTGGCCTTGCTAAAAACTATCTTATAAATGAACGTAAAGCAAAACGTGGTGACAAGATTTTTATGGCTACTACTATGTGGCCAAATTACTTATGTTGGTTTATAGCAGCAAGCGAATTAGGTATGGGTTTTGTTGTTAGTGATTTTCCTTTACTATATAGATCAAAGTCGGTAAACAAAAAGTTATCTCTGTATGGTGAAATTCAACACGTTATAAAAGGCGACAACAAAGAGCTACATGATTTTTTTAATGATGACCAAAATAGTTTTTGGAAAGATAAAATTGTAGACCACAGGGCATATGAGAATTACAAGTATGAAGACAATAATACAATTTGGGCGCAACCTACTGACGTTTTAGTTTATGCAACCAGTAGTGGTACTACAGGAACTCCTACCGTTGATGCTTATACACATGAATTTTTTTATAAATTAGCAGAAAGAAATGCTAACTTATATAAATTAGAAAAAACTGATAGATGTTTGCATACACGTAATTTACATCATGGCAGTGTTTGTGGAGTTTATTTCTTACCTACATTGCGTTATTGTAATGAACATCACATATGCGAGTACCCTGAAACTAGTATTTGGGTAGATCAAATACAAAACAATAATATTAATAGAGCATTGTTTTTTTATGACATGACAAAAACATTTGTAGAACATGCTGATAAAGAAATTATAAATGACATAGGTGCAGAATACTTTGTATTGTCTCCAGTTGATGATGCGTTTTTAAGTTACTTTGAAGACAAAAGTAAAATTTTTAGTGTATTCGGTAGTGGCGAAACTTGTGGACCTTTGTTTTTACCACAAGTTACAAAACAGCAAATAGAAACAAAAAACTTTGGTAAACCACTGGACAATTTTTACGATATTTCTATTCAAGATGGTATAATAAGTGTTCAAATGCCTGACGGTAGGATAACCACTTCGGGAGATATGTTTGAAATAATCAATGACGAATTTATACACAAAGGAAGAAACAACCTTTATCGTATAAATGGAAATACATTGTACTTAGATGTTTTAATAGAAGTTGTGCAAGAAATATTAGATCAAAAAAATACAAAAGATTTTGACATAGTATTTGACGCAGAATATCATGCAATTTATATAAGAAGCGATACATATATAGATTTAGAAAAATTAAACAGCAAAATAGTTGAACTAACTGGATTGCCTTATTATAAAATTACAAAACAAATTAATCAACTGAGAGACAAGTTTTACAATGGTATAAAATTTGATCCGTTTGATGTAAGATTAGCGTGTAGGGATCAATAATGTTTGTAAAAGACAAAAAAATATTATTTGTACATATTCCAAAAACTGGTGGACAATCGATACTTGAATTTATACTAAAAAATGTTTCAAGTAATGTAGATATAGACAACAACATAGAATATGGATTAAAATTAAACAAAGACTTATCGTCTCTAGGTCCTAGTCATTATCACCACATGTTTCTTTCTGAGTATTACAATAATAATTTTATGAAAATTGAGGATGTAGATAGTTATTGGAAATTTACAATATTACGAGATCCTGTGCAAAGATTTATAAGTGCATACAACTTTATGGAACTTCATCAATTTTATCAACATCCTTTAAATTTTGTAGATGATTTTATAAAAATAAAAAATAAGAATGATAAACTTTACAGAATGTTCTGCACTCAGAGTGAATACGTTGAACCACAAGACAAAATAAATATGTACTACAATATGAAAAATATAGATGATGTGTTTAAAAAATTAATCACAGAATTTAATTTTAAAGGAAGCACATTACACAAAAACAAATCAAATAAGATTCAGCAGGTAGATGATAAGATTGAAAGTTTTATCATTGATTATTATGCAGAAGATTTTGAGTTGATCGAAAGGAAAAATAATGTCTAAAATTAAACATTTAGCAGAACATCAATTTGGTTATTGGGAACATTGGAAACATAGTATGAAGCTGGCTGTTAGAATGGGCGCATTAAGTCTAAAAAGTATAGTTCATGCATTTTTTCCTAATGCATTTGCAGATGATGGTCCTACAACCATTTATGATACATATCACGAAATAAAAGATTTACCTAACGTAAAAAAATTGTATAAAACATTTAAATGATAAAATTTCCACACTTACTTCTTTATCCGATGGGCGGCGGAGGAATTTTTATAAGAAGTTGTATTAGAGATTTGCTAGGGTATAATAATGGTTACGACTTTAGTCTAGAAACAAATGAATTTTTTTGTGGAGCGAGATTAAATTCTAACTTGACTAGCATTGACGAAGATGTTATAATATGGAATAACAGGTATTGGAATGAATACGAATTTAGCAATATGAATGAAAAGATTACTGCTACCTTTGCAAAATCAGCACCTGATACTAGTTTAGGAAATATAGCTGTGCATACACCGCCTGCAATTTTTGATAATATCGATTACAAATCTAACGTACAACTTATGTTAGATGCAAACGATGACAGAATACAATGGTGTGCCGAGCTTGCGATATACAAACGTGATGATACTAGTAAGGCAAATTTTAGATGGGATAGACTTGAATTGCGTAAAGAACTTACGGAAAGATGGAAAAAAGCAGCATGTCCTATAATTATTGATTTTGATGATTTTTACGAAAATCAAAACATTCAACCATTAATTGATTATTGTAATGCACGGAATTGGAAAGTAGTAGCCGATTTAAACGTGGTTAAAGATAAGATAGCTCACTACTACAAAACAAACAAGGAGAAAGTTAAATGGAATTAATTGGATTTCCATTATTTAATTCATCTACAGGTTTATTAATTTTACTTGTATATGGATTATTTGCTTTTGCTATGACTTATTGGTATAGCAGAGGATACAATGATAATAAAACAAGTTTTCTAGTAGCACGTAGAGAACTTAATACGTTTCAAGGGAGTCTAAGTGTAGCCGCTGCATGGTTATGGGCACCTGGATTGTTTATTAGTACACAGCAAGCATATGTAAATGGTCTCGTTGGATTGTTTTGGTTTTGTTTAGGCAATTTCCTAACACTAGGTGCATTTGCTTATTTTGCAAAACTAATTAGGACTAGAGAACCAAATGGATTTACCTTTAGTAGTTATTTAAAAACAAGATTAAGTTCAAGAGTGCAATGGCTTTTTGTTGTTGAAATGATGATACTGGCAGTGTGTGCGTTTGCTATTAACCTAATTGCTGGTTCTTCAACCGTATCAACACTTACTGGTATTGATTACACACTCGCAACGTTCTTAATGGCAGGTATTGCTATTTTGTATAGTTTTAGAACAGGATTAAAAGCAACCGTTGTAACTGAAATTATTAAAATTTGTGTTGTATGGATTGGTGTCTTGTTACTTGTTCCGTGGGTAATTAGCAGTGCAGGCGGTTGGGATACCGTTGTTGCAGGACTAGGTGGACGCACAGGCGAAGGTGCTGATATATTTGGTACATCGTTTGCCTGGGGTGTATTTACAGGTTTTGGTGCAGCAGCTTTCCTTGGACATATGGGTGGACCATGGGGAGACAACAGCTTCTATCAAAGAGCATTTAGCATCAAGGAAGGCAGTATTGTTCCTAGCTTTGTATTAGCAAGTGTGGTGTTCATTGTTGTTCCTATAATGATGGGACTGCTTGGTTTTGTTGCAGCAGGTGCAGGATTAGAAATTCCTAATAGTATGGTAGGAACAACTAATGCTATTACAATTGGTACATTCTTACCTGCTTGGGCAAGTATTGTATTTGCATTTATGGTATTTGCAGGCTTAGTTGCAATCTTAGATAGTCAGTTTGCAAGTGTTGCAAACATGACAGGACATGATATTTACAACAAGTTTAAAAACGATAATAGCGACGAAGGTGCTATTAAGTATGCTCGTGCAGGTATGATAGCATTGGTTATCACAGCACTGATTGTTGCAAACTTGCCAGGAATGAGTATGGTTTATTTGTTCTTGTTCTTTGCAATACTTAGAGCAGCAGTTTGGTTACCAAGCATGATTGCATTGCTACGTCCTAATTGGGTAAGTGAAGCAGGAATGTTCTGGGGCATAATTTGTGCAGCAGTGCCAGGAGAAGCATTATACATTTATGGTAGATTGTTTGACGGCGGTAGTACCATTACGTTTGTAGGCACTTTGCTTGCAATCTTTGGCGCACCAGTATTAACCGTTATCTTTAGTGCCAAAGGGAATATGCAAGTTGCAGAATCCTAAACTACTAATAATTACCGGGCCTCAAGGGTCCGGTAATCACCTTTTTAGTAAAATTTTATCTAAGCATCCTGAGGTATATGGTTGGCAGATGAAATCTTACTGGGAAGGTCATCATGAAGAACCGTTTAGTAATTATTGGCGTTATCCTGAGTTATTAGATCAGTTCCAATGGCAAAAATACAAATTTATTTTTACTAGTATTAGTTGTCCTTATATCAAAGACAAAGTTCCTCATATACCAAATTACAAAAAATTTATTACAGAAGCAAAAAAGTTTGCAGACGTTAAAGTTGCAATAATTGGTAGAGATGCTAATATATTAAAACATCAACAAGAACGTGTAAGAGGCAAAAGTACAATAAAATACTTCATAGAGGGATTAGAAACTCTGCTCGAATATAACCCTGTCTTTGTAAGTCAGGAGTTGTACCAGCTATATGGAAATTATTATTTACAAGGTTTGAGTAAGCAATTAGATTTTCCTATACAACCACAAGAAATATACGAAGATGCTAACACAAAATATATACAAGTAATAGAAGAACAACCACTTGATCAGGAAGTATATAACGCATGTCAGAATTCATGAATAGTAATTGGAAGCAGGGTATAGCACAAAGTGACTATCATTTTGATTGGCAACGCCAAGAAACACAAGGTTTTGATTACAAATGGTTAGCTAGATTTGACTGCAACTGGGATCAAGAGTTAGAACAAATTAAACACGTTGCCCAACCAAAAACGTGGGCAACTAGAGGTAAAAAATATCATCCTGATCATCCAAGATTAGAAGCTGAAGAAAATGATTTGCGTAATGCAGGAATGGATACCAACACCGTAATTTTTAGGAAACACTTTGAATTTGAAGGTATTTGGAAACGTGTAATTGACAGCTTGGGATTAGAAAATACAAAGCAAGCGTTTCATATTCAATATCCAGGAGAGATGTTAAATTTACATATTGACAAGCAATATGAAATGAATGACGATGCAAGTCTAGTTGCAAGATTTTTTATTTTTTTAGAGGATTGGAAACCAGGACATTTTTTACAAATGGGTACCAGTTATATACAATGGCGGAAAGGTGATCTAGTTCATTTTGATTGGAAAAATATTCCCCATGCAAGTGCTAATGCAGGATGGGAACCAAGATGCTTGATACAACTCACTGGAACAATAACAGATAAAACTAAAGACATTTTTTTAGGAAAACAAAAATGGATAAAACTACAATAAATTATTTTGAAAAGAGCTGGAAGCCAAATTACGACAAATTTAAATATTCTGGCTGGGCATTGCTGGACGAAATAGAAAAAGATGCAACCATACTAGACATAGGGTGTGGATATAATTTATTCAAAGAACATTTTCCAAATCTTTATGGTATTGATCCGGCTAATGAGGCAGCAGATGAAGTAGTAAGTATTGAAGATTTTAATAGCTCAGGTAACCAATGGGATATTGTGTTATGCCTAGGTAGTTTAAATTTTGGAACTAGAGAAGTTGTAGAAGCACAAGTTGAAAAGGCTGTGAGCTTGTGTAAAAAAGATGGACTAATTATATGGAGACAAAATCCTGGTGTTGGAGATCATCCGTGGAAAGGTGTAGAAGAAATACAATTTTTTCCATGGACATTTGAAGATAATGGATATTGGGCTAGAAAATACAAGTGTTCTTTAGAAACCTGTAGATGGGATACAGGTAATAGGATATATGCTGTTTGGAGGAAAAATGGAAGTTAATCCTGTATTTGATACACAAGAGCTGACAAATTATTTTTTCGAAATAACCGATGGAATTTGGGACTACATAGAATTTAAACCAAAAACATATTTGAATGCTTACGTTTATAAAAAAGATACAAGTATTGAAACTATATACAAAGGTATGAGTGGCAAAGAAACTGATATACCTTGGCAAGATCGTACTAAAATATTTAATTTAGAAAATGGAATATTATATTACATATATTTTGATTACGATAATGCATACATAGGCAAGGATGACTATTTGCACACATATGCATTTGTAAGTAATCAAATGGCTACTAAAGGATATCAGTATTATAATTATTACAAAAGCAAATTTAACACAGCAAAGGAAACATTGTGGTTTAGTTATATGAAAAACGACACTGGGTTTGATTGGCATGTAGATGGCAATATGCTTAGATATCATCAAGTGTTATTAAATGATGGAATAACACCTACATTTAGTACCGAAACACAAGATTTATATTTTGAGCCAGGAAAAGCCTTTATTGAAGATGTTTCTGTTCCACATAGAGTTTTACCTGCAAAAGATGAAAGATTACACTTGATAGGATCTATGTCTAGTTATGAATAAATGGTATTATAAAACTGAAATTAAAGAAAGCAGCATACATGGAAATGGGCAATTTGCATTAGAAGCAATAGAACAAGGTCATATGGTTTTACATATTGAGGGTAACATATACAAAAATGAAAACAATAGTTTTGTAAATCATAGTACTGATAACAATTTAGATTGGGACGGTAACTCGGGTTGGATAGCAAATAGATTTATATCAGTAGGCGAAGAATTAACAATGAATTACAATCAATGGATAAAATTTAAATTACCTTGGAATTAAATTCTGCCTTGTGTAACAAACGTGTTTCTAAATATTTGTTTGATAACTCTTTAACGTTACCCGATTTTCCAGTACGTCTATGAAGTGTTAACTTATTATCCATAATTAAAAATTTGCCATCCTGCCATTCACAATTGTATATAAAACTTCCATTAAGTATAGGCTCTATAAAATTCTTTTTGAATTCTTCAAATTCTACATCAGACATTCCTTCAATACCAGGGCATTGTGATGGACTAAAATAAATTCCTTCTATTCCTATTGCATTTTTTTGAATTAATTTTTTTATTTTTACTTTACGTTCTATAGGAGTTGGACTTATTTTATCGTTTATGCCCCATTTTATATCTAAAGATCGTCCTTCCATTTCTTCTAAAGAACCGTTTTTAGTTATTTTTGATGGATCCCAAATAACCTTTAAGGTACGTAACCAGTTCTTTGTTTGTGCATCTAAGTTACTAAAAAAATCTACCGTTTGACAACATTGAGTAACACTTGGATAGCTGTTTTTTATACCTTGTAAACTTGTGTACTCATATGCATCCTGAGTTGCCATTTCGTCTGAATGCCAATTTAATATATTTGCTAATCCTGCTGCATTACCTTCAAATTTTCCATTGGGTTTTTTTGATCTAGCAACTTTTTCTATTCCTCTGTAAATAGTTTCGTTTTTACTATTTTTGTAATTCATAGCAGTTGGTTTCAACATATATCCTTCAGGAGTTTGAAAAGTATTTAGAACTCCAAATTGGTTAATAAAATTATATAGGCGTTTAGCGTTTTCTAAACCTGTATCAGCTAATGGCAAGTGTGTTATTACTATCAACTTTTTTTGTAAAAGCGTTATAAATTCTTTCGGATTGAAGTTTTGAAAATCTATTTCTACTTCACATCCAAACGAGCCTGTGAGATTTTCTTGTAAAATTTTCATTTATAAAATTCCTTGTAATAATCGTCACTTGCAAAACTCCAACCTGTTAAAGTATATCGTTTGCCTTTACATGGTTTTACATAGTGAGCCATACCAACTTTTACAAATACACATCGATTACGTTTTGGAAGTATCTCAATTGTATGATCTACATATTCAACATCAATGTTATCTACCATAGTTTGAAATCCATCTGTCCATAAAGGTTCACAATCTTTTTTACTAGGTAATACTAATGCTCCATCTTGTTCATCGTTTAGATAAAGCATAAAAACTATATCACCAAAGTATTTTGGATCTTCTGTATGTAAATCATAAAATCCTTTATTTGGATCAAAACTTTTTGTGAATAGTTGTAACGGATTTAGGTTTTCAGTTGGACATTCTTTTCCTATTTCTTGTTTGTAAAATAAATTTAATTTTTCAAATATATGTGATTTAATTTTTTTATTATTTCTTATACCATCTCTAAAAACATTGTACTTGTAATTGGTCTTGCCAACAAGATGTTTTTCTTTTTCACCGTCTAGTGTAATACTATCAGCAGCATTCATAGTAGCAATAATTTGATCTATAAATTGTTCATCTATAAAATTATCTATTATGTAATATGGTTGCATATTTTACTTATAGCCTTGTCTGGGTTATCACAAGTTAATTTGGAAATATTATATTGTGTCAATTCTTTTGCAATTGTGTCTTGATTTTTAATTATGTGCTTAATTTCGTCACCTTTTAGTGTACTGGTAAAAAACATAATTTCTTTGTTTATAGAAAGTTCAGTTACTGGTTCTGGACCAAAAACTTTTTTAACTAATGATATATACTCTTGCAATAAATCTTGTATAAAAGGCATTTTTTCAATATTATTGTAAATGTCCTTAACTTCTTGATACAAATCTTTAATTTGATTTGTTAACAAACCTGTGTTTATAAAAGTATTAAAGATCCAAAAATAACTAAACATAAGTTCTAATTCTTGTAAATCAAAACTATTACATTGATATAAAATTTCTACTTCATTATCTGCGTATATAATCTTTTTAGTCCGCAAGCTATATTGTCCTGCTTGCAGTTGATGATACAAAGGTGTGTTTGCTACTACGTGGAGTATATAAGTTCTTACAAAATCTATGCCCAAATCGTGAAAATTGTAGTGTAAGGTTTTAAGCCAGCTATCAGCAGTTTCTCCAGGTAGAGCAATAATCATTTCGCTAGTAGTTGGTATGTTTTTATTTTTAAATTCACGTATTAATGGGTAAAGTTTTTCGTTTTTTATATTGTCTCGATTGATTTGTTTTAAAACATCTTCTGTGTGTGTTTGAAAACTGATTTTTAAATTACGCTGATCAATTGGTAGATTATTAAAAACTTTTTCCATTATTACTGGCAAATGTTTACTACCGTTTTTAGCTAATCCGCTATAACTTATTCTTAAGTTATTATTGTGTTTATTTTGACATTCTATCATTTTATCTATAATAGATATGTCTCTTGCTAATATACCAAAATTAGCATCTAATATTTCTAATTCGCTTATGTTGCTATGGCTATAAATTTCATCAATCGTTTCATATATCGTTTCTAAGTCAAATTGAACAATTTTGTTTCTTGCTTGTCCACCCCAATCACAAAATGTGCATCCATATGGACAACCTCTGTTGGTTTCAAAACTAACTTTGATATTTTCTCCACTTGATAAAATTGTATCAAATGTGCCATCTAAATATGGCGTAGGAACATCTCTAAGTACGCTATTAGATTTTGGAATTTCTAGAAGCCATTCTGCAAAACTTATCTCACCTAAACCCGCGATGCTAACATCATGTGGATGAGCGTTATCATATGATTCTTTTAACGCAGTATCTTCTGGTACTTGTGGCCCTCCATAGATAACTTTTCCATGCGGCACAAGTATTTTGTAATAAGACGCTAGTTTGTCATTATAACTTTGGTTCCAAACATAACAGGTTAAACCTAAGATATCTGTTTGTAACAATATGTCTCTATATTCGACAACTGGTTTTTGTTTGTAAATAGGATCAAAAAAATTATACCTTTCATTTATACCAGGAACATTTTTACAATAGCTAATTAAACACCCGCTTGCATATGGCAACCAGTTGCTATAAATTACACTAATTGATCCTAATAAAATATTTTTCATTTTAAACGTAAAACATATTGCTTTCTACCTAATGGTATTTCTTCGTATGCGACACTCCAATTAAGTTTGCTGTTTTTTGCAAAGTATTCTAATAATTTTGGGCTTTCTTCTCTACTAACCCATATATCTTTATATCCTAATTCAATAGCATAAAAAGCACTATAATCTAAGGTTTTTAAGCCCCTGTCTAAATCGTCTTTATATGAGCCAAAGTTGTAGTCTCTGTCTCTAGTATGCCTACTCATAATTCTTATGCTATTTCCATACTCAGGACGAGCTATACCTGCACTATAATAAACCATTTTGTTATTATCATAGCCCATGCGAGAAAACTTTGTGTATTCAAACAAAGGCCATTTTGAATAATTTTCTGCATGTTTGTGATTTGCATTATTAGCAAATAATTCTTCAATAGCAGGTATGTGTTTTTGTATTTTACCTAAATACCATTTCATAAATTCTCAATGTCCGCTGTACCATCTAGGCTAAACATTAGTGCAATACGTGGTTTATCGCTGTTGTTGTATACAGCATGAGGATAACCTATGTTGAGAAAATATGCTTTGCCTGCTTGTAAATTATATTCCTCTATCTTACCATCACGTCTAAATTTATTCACAACCATGTCATTTGTGTATATAGGGCAAATACAACGTACAGCATACCCTACATCGTAGTCAACATGAAATGGTATTTCTTTACCAGGAGCAAGTTTAGTAATGCGTACACGGCTAGCAGGTGCTTTACACTGCTCTACAATTGTTTGAATATAACTATACTTGTAATCATCTGTTGGTACATTGTACAAGTGTTCTTCTCTACGTTGTAGACGTTTTTTAATACTAGGTTCGTATGGAAGAATTTCACTTGGCTCTGTTAAGTTAATCTGTTCAAAGTTATCGTACACACTTTCTACAAGTTCCATATGGTTGTCACACAACATTGGATTAGCAGTTCGCACATCGACAAACTTTTCTGCTAACCTATCGCATTCCATTTGTAATCTTGACAAATCGATTTCTAGTCCTAAATCTGCTATTGTCGGTAGTTCATGTTTCTTCATTCATAACTCCTGCAAGACTTATTCTTGCTGTTTCTCCATCACGCATAAATTTTGCGTATTCTTTGTTTTTTGTTGTTGCAAGCCAAACACTATCACTAGGTATAAAATCTAATTGCTCACATATATTTTTTTGTTTATTATACAATTGGTTATGCACATAGTCAATATCAAAATTACTTATCACTGCTTCTGCAACTTCTTGTGCATAGTAATTATAATACTTTGCATTTTGTGTTAACATTTCTCTACGTTCGTCGGGTGTTTTACTAAAGTACCAACCAGTTCGAATATTACGTATTCCAAACGGCTTACTCAAACTAAAAAATAATTTTTCAACACCTTCGTGTATATCTATTTTTTGTATTTTTGTGCTGCCTACGTAAGCGAGATCAAGTGCAACTTTTACATGAGAATCTACTGCACAAAAATTACCGTCTCTGGCACTAGGAATACTTTGATAAACATAATGAGGTGCCATTTCACCTCTCTTATGTTCTACCCATTGATATTCAGCTTCTGCTAACCAAATATTATATTGGCTTTTTCCCCACCACCAATCTAATCCTTCTGTAATACCATTTGTAGGATATACAGAATAACCAGTTAAATCAATTACTGGTTTTAGCCATTCTATTACATTGGTTTTGTAATGTTTAACGCTATCGTAATCTGGTTTTATAGAGTCAACAACTTTACGAACTTCAGGTAAGACATTTGTTCTAACTGCTAAACTTTGTTGTAGTAAAAAATCTTTCAATTACAATTCCTGCTATATCAAATTTATGTAG
>Ga0181590_10002459_pt1 | contig 15621 bp, 11 predicted proteins | sample 071ome_34_FD_132446 | JGI IMG/M metagenome (GOLD analysis project Ga0181590, IMG submission 132446) | Coastal salt marsh microbial communities from the Groves Creek Marsh, Skidaway Island, Georgia - 071411BT metaG (megahit assembly) | ecosystem: Environmental > Aquatic > Marine > Intertidal...
CATTATGTCCTTTTATGATGAGGGTGATGACTATTCTGGTATTGGTGGTGACCAAGCCGCACAGGCAGATGGAACACAAGGCCTTGCGCCAAGTAGTTTTGTCGGTGAATCAAACGATGCCGGTTATGATAAGGATGGTAAGTTCACCGGCACGGTAAGTCAGGTTACTGAGTTGGGCCAGTTTTACAATCCTAATAACGACCCAAATGTTCTCGCTGGTTTTAATGATGTGTTTGTGGGTGGGGGTAGTAAGGCACCAACACAGGCGTTTGACAATTTTTTTGCAAACAAGATGAAATCGCCGGGGACAAAAATAAGTCAAGGAATCAAGAGCTTATTCGGCATGTCACCTGTGATGAATGTGTTGAACAGTATTTTTGGTAAAAAAAAATCAGGCCCAAATTCAGCGCAGGATGATGTCCTTGGCGAAATGAGTGACATCCTTGGTTATGCTGGAAAAAACCCTAATAGCGTGAGTTTGTCAGATGACGGTTTGGGGATGAGTATAACTACGCCAAATGGTGGCACTATCAATGTTGGAAAAAGTGGTTTTACGACTTACACTGGTATGCCAGACCCGGATTATGACGGTCCGTTCCAAGACTTGGTTAATCCCCCACCGGACAAAAATGACGATGAACAGACTGTTGAAAAGACACCGCTGGACCCATGCCCTGAAGGGTATAAGTTCAATCAAGAAACACAGTCATGTGAAAAGGTTGAAGACACAGACGAGGATGAGGTTGAGGATAAGAATAAATTTACCCGAAACCCAACACCCATAAGTGTGTCTTACCCTGACCTTACTAAGTATGGGCAAAGTCCCGGTGATTCAGAATATATGTTCTTCTCCTCAATGCCCGGTGTTCAGGACCCACAGATGAAATCTGGCGGTATACCTCGGCTCAAGGCTGGAGAAGTAAAGGGTGCTGGTGGCCCGAAAGACGACCTTGTAGGGCCGTTTATGCTATCTAATAAAGAGTATGTCCTACCTTACGAACAGGTACTTGCGGAGGGCAATGGCAGTTACAGCGCGGGGATTAAAACTCTCGAAAGGGAGAGGAAGGCCGCGTTAAAGAAGTATGCCAACAGAACTCGCTCTGCGTAGCGCAACAGAAGACGACACGCACATCATCTTTTCTCTCTTGATGCAGATGTATCAGGAGCATCGTATGGGTTCCCTTAATCCAGATAAGGTTGAACGCCATGTACGCACCACACTAGACAATGGTGTTATTTTAATTGTGGAGAACCACGGTCAGCCCTGTGCAGTTATGGGGCTGAAAATCGGCGGTTTCTGGTGGTCTGATGACGCCGCCCTGATGGATGCCTTCACATATGTTTCCAAGGAAGCAAGAAAAACAAGGGCATTCTTCATGCTTGTTAATCAAGCAAAGAAGATTGCAGAGCAAGGGCGTCTCCCGCTTTTGATGGCCAACTTTGGGCCTGTCGATGAGGAGAGAAAGTCAAAGTTGTTTAGACGCATTGGCAAGCCTCTTGGGACAACTGTCATAGCAGGAGACACAACAAAGTTTTTGTGGGATTAAAAAATGGGATTTCTCTGTCAATCTTCATCACCTCAGTCATCGACTGTAGTTCAGCAATTACCTGACTACATTCTTGACCCTCTAAAAAAGAACCTCCAGAAGGCTGAGGATGTAACTGATGCACCGTATCAGGCATATCAGGGCCAGCGCATCGAAGGGTTTAATCAAGACCAATTGGATGCAATGCAGGATATCAAAAATCTGCAAGGCAAAAACCAAGGTAACCTTGATGCCGCCATGTCTGGGATTATGGGTCTTCAGACATATAACCCACAGCAAGTCCAAGCCCAGCAGTTTGATAGCGCAACTGCCGCGCAGTATATGAACCCATATACAGACAATGTCTTAGACAGGGCAAGACAGCGCATCTTTGACGCTGAAGATATTGCGGCACAAAAGAGAGCGGCTAATCAAGTTGCCGCTGGGGCATTTGGAGATAATTCGCGCCGTTTCATTGAAAACTCTGAGGCACAGTCCAACTTGCAGGACCGGCTTGCCGACATGGAGGCAAAACAACTTGCCGCCGCATACGAGTCTGGTGCAAAGATGTTTGATGCTGATGCAAACAGAGAACTTACCGCTGATAAATTAAATCAAGCGTCAGGGCTAACAGCCAACCAACAGAATGTAAACGCTACATTGCAGGGCGCGGCTGGCATCGGCAACCTTGCCGCCAAAGACCAAGCACTTGCTCTACAGCAAAATCAAGCCCTTCAGGGCATTGGTGCGATGCAACAGCAAATGGGCCAGTCTGGACTGGACCTAGCCTACCAAGACTTCCTTGCTCAGAAGAACTACCCGATGGAGCAAGTCAATTATATGGCAAACATCCTTCAGGGTGCGCCAATGCCAATGACCCAGACAACATATGGCCCACCCGGCCCCTCACCTCTTCAGTCTATTGCAGGATTAGGTCTTGCTGGTCTTGGTATTTACGGGCAGGGCGGCGGCTTTGGTACAGGCGGTTTCTCAATGGCCAACCTGTTTAGTTAGGGGACTGAATAATGATAAACCCAGCACAGTATAATGCAGTCCTCGGTAAAGCCTCAGACGACCAACTCATGGCGATGCTACGGCGTCCAGACAAAATCCCTAGCCAGTTTATTGTAGCAGAAATCAACCGCCGCCAGCATATGCGTCAAGCCGCAATGGCAGAACAACAGAAGCAGGCACAGGTTATCCAAGCACAAATGATGGACGGCCAAGCCCAAGTCGAGCCTCAGCCAGCACCACAACCCCCTCAAACCAAGAATGTCCCTGTGCGAGAGCCACAGGGTATTGCGCGGATGAATATTGGTGGACAGCCCGGTAGCCGCCAAGGGTTTGCAATTGTTGACCAGATGATTGCTAACGGCGATATGCGCGGCCTTGAGAAGATGGCAACGGATTCAAGTGTCATCGACACTTACGGTGCTGATGTGAAGCGGTATGCTAACCAAAAGTATGGTCAGTTGACAGCACAAAGGAACACGCCACCTGTTGTGTCCACTTCCAACACTCAACCACCGGCTGTTTCTGACTTCTCAGAAATGCCATATGACGCGAGTGATTATACCGCCGAAGATGAAGCCCTTTTTAACAGTCAGTTGAACGCACTGTTTCCCGGCGGTGGTAACATGGACCCGTCAAACCTTGCTGGCAAGGATGGTGAGGGAACAGGGATTACAGCAGATGACTTCCCGTCCAACCCATATTCTACCGCGTTTACACAGCCGTCTAGCGGACAAACTTCAACCGGTAGCCAAACCGCAAGCGGTGGGGTTACCAATGCATCTGCAACGGGTAGTCAAGTGTCAACGGGCAATGGTTCCGGGCAAACCACGCCAGCACCATTTACAATCAATCTAAATATTCCCGGCTCATCTGACGATAACAAGCCTGCTGTAAAACCTAAAAGTCTTGACGAAATCAGCAGTGGGCTTGACGACATGCTCAACCGGACTAAAGCGTTGCGTGATAAGCCGGGTCAAAAGAGTAATCTACAGAACACCATCGCCGGTCAAATCATGTCTACCCTTGGCATTGACTTGAACGAGGACATGACTGTCAACAAGGGGTCAGGCATCACCACCGGTCAGGATAACAACCAAAATCAAGGCAGTGGTATCCGCAACACCCAACGCGGCAACAACAACCAGACAAGCGGTAGTGGAACTGACAAGCAGTATAATGACGCCACCGCCGAAAATATGGCGAAGACCCTTATAGAAGAAAACACAGCACTTCGTCAGGACATTGCAAATAGAACTAAGACCTTTAACGAGGCACAAAAGGGTCGTGTAAACGAATTGCAGACAGAGTTTGATGCTGTCTCTACCGCTATGCAGAAGTTGATTGACCAGTACGACCAGAACTCTACTAAGCCTGAGAACCGTATCTGGAAGGCTGTCATTGACGCTGGCATTGAACTCGCCACAACTAACGAGGCCAACTTCTTCCGCGCTTTAGGGCAGGCTGGCAAAAAGGGTATCGCAACTTTCGATACCCTTAACAAAGAGGCCAAGGAAAATCTTCTCAAGAAATACGGTGCCACCGTTGACTTGGCAAAGGCAAAGTATGGCATCAAAGAGAAGATGTTCTCAACCATCTCGCAGATTGAACAGTCCTCCCTTGAAGCGGACAACAAAGTCACAATGTCTAACATTGATGATAATCGGATGCGTTTGGACGCCGCTATTGCAGACCGTGACTTCAACCTAAAGGAAGAAACAGCAGACGCAAATATCCGTGCATCAGATGCTGGTATTGACCAAGGCTGGGCAAAGATTGACATCGCTCAAGGCAACCTTGAAATCAATCAAGGTAATTTGCGGCTTGCCCAGACCGGCCAGAGACTTGACGCACTCAGTAATGTTTGGGGCTTGTCAAACGAAATGGAGCGCAACGCAATCTCCCGGATTGCCGCAGAAAAGCCCGCCGCCGCTGTTGAATATTTGGACTCTATTGCCGAGAGGTTTGGTGAAGATACAGCAAAGGCGTTTGTCCTTGGTTCATCGAACACCAAGGATAGAACGCCGTATGCGGCTATTACCTCAGCCGCTGTGACCTTGGCTGAAGCAGACTACAACAACCAGACACCTATTCCGGGCGTCAAGCCAGCAAACGGGGATGAGTATACTCTTAACCAATATCGCCAATATCATGAGAACTCAATGATGTCCTTGTACGGCGGCAATGTTTCTGGTGCGCCAAGCCAAAACGCAGACCCTCTGGGTATTAACTAATAGGATTTAGCCAATGGCTCTTATTGATGCTCTACGCGAGCAATATCCTATGTATGACAATAAGCCGGATGAAGTGCTTATTGAAGCGTACAGAAGTAAATATCACCCCGACAAAACCGTTGCCCAACTTGAGACCTCCTACGCCCAAAAGATGGAGCAAGAGGAAGCAGACCGCCGCCAGAAGATTAAGGATGAGACAGGGTTCCTTGGTTCTGTAGGTCGCGGCCTGTACCGTGGAACCAAACAGTCTTACAGCCTTATTGCTGACTTGCTCCCCGCTCTGGCTGGGGACATCGTGGGTGCAGAGGAGTTCCGCGACAGAAACATCAAAGAATACCTTGAGCGAGAAGAAACCCTCAACAAAGAAGCCCCATCCATCGTTCCCACTTATAAGGACATTGATGGGTTTGGCGATGCGGCACTGTATGCCGGTGAAAGCCTTGGTCAACTCGCCCCCTCAATCGTTACATCGCTACTGGGCGGTGGTGTCGGTGGGTTTATCGGTAAGGAGGTTGCGAAGAAGAAAGCGGTTGACCTCGCTCAGGACATGGCAGAAGAGCAGGCCAAAAAGTTTATCACAAAGCAAACTCGAAAGGGACAGCTACAGGGTATTGTCGGCGGTTCCTTTATTGGCTCCGGTGTTCAGACGGTCCCTGAAGCATATGGCTCATTGCTTGAGGTAACTGACGACCCTAACGCCGCTGTTGCCCTTGGTGTTGGCATCTTCAACGCATCACTGGATTCTATTCTCCCCGCTGGTATAGCTTCAAAGCTATCTAAAGAAGGTAGAGATGAAGTAGCGCGAGGCCTATTTGCCCGGTTTATGATTGAAGGCGGTAAGGGTGCAGTTGTTGAAGGCCTCACCGAAGGAACTCAGGAAGCCAATCAAGTAATTGTTGCTGAACTATATAAAGACCCATCTGTTCGTGAGTTCTTTAGTGACGAAAACCTTGAGCGCATTTTTGACGCCGGTTTGCGTGGTGCTATTGGTGGTAAGGTATTTAGCGGAACTACAGCCGCCATCACCGGTGAAAGTCCTGCAAGCCGTGAGGCCAGAGAAAAAACAGAGCGCGACCAGCAACTCGGCCAAGATATTACAACAGTCCGAACCGACATTGAGCAGGGTGGCCGTGAACTTGTTGAACAGTCTATGGCTGGTCAACCTGACCCAAGAACTCTCCTACCAGCCCCAGCGATTGACCCACAGTTAGATGCGGTTACACAGCAGATTGCTAATATCAGGGCTGACAATACTCTTACAGACGAACAAAAGGCAGAGCAGTTAAAGCCTTTAATTGACCGCCGTGACGCGGCAATGAACCGTGAGTCTCAAGGTGAACCACGCCGTAAAATATACGACACCGGTGCTGGTCAGGTGTCGCTAACAGACGGTGAGGTTATTTCTTGGGCAAATCAAAACCGTGGTCTCGACCCTCTTCTTGGGGATATTGTAGATAATAGCGGCATCACAACTGAACGCAAGGCTGACGAAATTGGTAAACTGTTACCTCGTATTGTAAGCCGCCGACAGCAGGAACAGTCATCCCCGGCTGTTGAGGTGCAGGAACAAAAGCCTGCGCCAGCCGAAATCCCACAGCCGGTAATTGCAAAGTTTGAGAAATTCAGACAAGCCCAAGACCGCCAAGCGGCAGAACAGGCAAGCGACAATGCCCCGAAAAAAGCCGCCCTCAAGGGTGCCGTTACCCGCACCAACAGGGAACTTGGGGAAGCAATTAAGCAGTTCCTTGGGCCTGACGCGACACAACAGCAAGAAATTGATGTAAGAACTCAACTCGAACAGATGTCTCGCGTTGAGCCAGAAACCGACACAACACCGGCACCAATCCCAGCCCCAGCACAGCCTGCCGCTACACCGGCACCAGCAGAAACACCAGTTCAGACTGAGCCAGCCCCACAGAAACTGGGTCAAACAGAGTGGGTTAATAGCGTTAAGGGACTTAATCAAAATCAGAAAGCAACCCTTACTCAGGCCATAAACGAAAGAAACTTCAAGGTATTCGACCAGTATTACGATGAAGGCCTAATCACAGATAGTGAGTATGAGCAGGCCTTTGATACTATGCCAGAGGTTCAGTCACTTGAAGAAACCAATCAAGGCGGTACTTGGAAAACACAGACTGTATCTGCATACGACCCCCGCAATCCATCACGGCGTCAAGACAAGGCACCGGAGAAGTTTGGGTATGAAACCACATATCCCTTAATTGAGGTGAATGACGGTCAGTCTAGTCGTTATCTCATGTATGACCCAGATAAATACACTAACGAATCAATCCCGACTGGATGGCAAGAGGTTGATAAGTTTGGTGAGTATGTTCAAGGCTCGGAGGTTAACAGCCTCTTAGAGGGTTTGAAGAAGAGTGACCAAAAGAAAGCAGTGAACATTCTCCGTGAGGATATGGGTGTTCAGCGTGGAGACCCTGACTCCCTACAACAACTTGTTGACGAAGGCGTTATCTCTGAAGAGGTGGCCCTAAACTCCATCCGTGCCTCAGCCGCTACAGGGCAACAACAACAGACCACTGCAACTGAGCAGACACAAGAGCGTCCAAGAATACCCCGTGAGGAAGTGCAGGCCGCTAAAGACCGTATTGCCGCACGGATTGATGAACTGCGACAGCAGGGTAAGCAGGGTGAGCGCATTGCTAATACCCTTGAGCAAGCGATTACAGACCGGTCCCTTACTGTTAATCAGGTCATCGTTGCTTTTGACGCCGCTAAAATCCTGAACGAAATTCTTCCCCAGAACGCTGACCATACAGTCAAGTTCATGGACAAACTGTTTGCTGATGCCGCCGTGGCAGAGGCAAGCGGAGGAACTGGCACACAGGTTGCCGGTCTAAATACTCGCCGCACATCAGAGCGTGTAAACGGTATGATACAGTTGGCCCTTGGGTTGGATGCCGAGACCGTCCGCTCCACTGCCGCGCACGAAGCCTTCCACACGCTACAGGATTATTTCTCTGCATACGACAAGGGTGCTGAGGCTATCCTCAATGCACACTTCGGCCAGCCGGGTCGCATTGTAACGCCAAGCAAAACCCGTGCGGCCAAACTCTTAAAGAAACTTGCGCCAAATCTATATGCACAGATTCAGGACCGGCAGATGACCGCTGGTGAACTGGCGGCGTACACCTTCCAAGCCTACGACCAAGCCCGTAGAGCAGGCCGTAGCGTCCCAAGTATGGGTGGTGCGGTAAAGCGTTTCTTTAACTTTGTTTCTAAGTTCTTGCCTCGATTGTTTAACGCTATGAGAGGTCGCGGATTCCGCAATCTTGGCGATGTGATGCGGGATGTTAGCACTGGAAGAACCGCACAGCGTTTTGACCAGCGGGGCTTTGAAACCCCAGTTATGGAGGAGCAAGAGGTCGCAGACCGGGCAAGTGTTGTGCTTGGTGTAAACAGCCTTGACGGGGACAGGATTAGTACCCGGTTCCCGGCAGGGGCAAAAGCCCAAGAAGACCCGCTGGCAGAAACGCTTCAGGTTGGCATTGAACAGATTGTCGATAACCCAAAGGTTCTCGCTAAGACAGCGGCTTTGATTAGAGACTACAACGCACTTAGTAAGAAAGAGTTGCGTGGTGGTGACCGGCTTATTGTTGAGAAGTTTATAAACCGCCTTGCTGATAACCTTGTGTTTATATTTGACGGAGTTGATGCCAACTTCCGTGAGCGTTCTAAGCGGTGGTATCTTGGTGCAAATAAGATTGCCAACAGTTTTGCAAAGAGATTTGGCGTACCACCACGGGTAGTGGCGGCAGTGATGGCGGCGACTAGTCCACAAAAAGACTGGTTTATGAATGTCTCCCTCGCTGAACGCATCATTGATATCAAAACGAACAAGGCAGACTTCACCTTCACACCAGAGATGATGGAAACCGCCAATAAGATTTTCGGGGCGGCGAAGTATAAAGACATGCTGGACTACATTTCTGGAAAGACTGGTAGAAACGACACCTCGCTTGGTAGTCTGCAAATGCTTGAGGACCAGCCTATCTATCAGGCTATGTGGATACGCATTTATGATGAAACATACAATGACCGTAGCCATCAGGTAGTCTCCCCTGAAGGGGACTTTATGGGCGTTGCCAAAACGAAGAACGGTCAACCAAAGAAAACGGGATGGGGAAGCCTGAATGAGATAGCCAAAGCAGTAGATGCTATGGACCGCCCACAAGATATTAGTGCAGGCATGGGCTTCAAGAACAAAATCCGCAGTTTCTTTAACAACATCATTGCCCCTAACTCACAATCAGGTGATGTGACCATCGACACCCACGCTGTTGCCGCCGCGCTCCTCAAACCGCTCTCGTCAATCTCAATTGAAGTAGACCATAACTTTGGCTCGACATCGGTCAAAGGCCGACCCGGTACAGCAAACTCCAAGAACACAGGAGTTCAAGGGCTTTATGGTGTGTATGCTGAGGCATATCGCAGAGCGGCTGACCGCCGGGGTGTGCTGGCAAGAGAGATGCAGTCCATTACTTGGGAGGCCGTTCGCGGACTGTTTACACCGAGCTTCAAGGCTCAGGAATCCAATGTCGCCAAGATTGAGAATATCTGGAACCGTTTTAAGAATGGTAGTATAGATATAGATACAGCAAGAGAGGAGGTCCTAAATGAGGCCGGAAGATTTAAGGCACCAGAGTGGGCAGGACCATATAGTGGAACTGCTGAAACATCTGGGACAGCCAGTAACACGGAAGAACTATCTGGACTGGGCGTACCCGGACGGGATACCGAAGCCGTGGACAGCGGAACTGGAAGCGGAACTACCGGAAGAGCTTCAGCAGTCCTAAATGTTAATCGCGCCGCCGCTCGCCCTCAAAGCATTGGGCAGACAGGTGGCATGGCAGACTTGCTTGCCCGTGGCGATGAGAAGGGTATCATCGAGCGGATTGGCACACCTTTCTTCAGATACTTCAAATCAAACCGTTGGATTGACGACCTAGTCAACAGGTTCCAGCCACTAGCCGAACTAGATAAACTCGACAACGCAGGCAAACTAAAGAAGGCTAACGAAGGTGCTTTCCAGTTTGCTGAACTGGCAACTAACGCAAGTGGTCGGGCTGAGTTTGCATTACTTCACGGCAACCTAACTTACAACCCACAGACGGGTGAACTGGATGTTGACCCGACATCTGAGGGTTTGCTCTCCATATTCAAGAACATTGGCTCCGGCCAACGGTATCGTGAATTTCAAATGTATGCGCTGGCTCGCCGCGCTGTAACACTCAAACAGGACGGGCAGAGACGGGTGGCCCTGCTTGAGCAGAAACTTGCCACTGCCAAGAAGAAGCGCGAAAAGAAACAAATCCAAGCGCAGATAGATAAACTAAAAGAACGCCAAGTTAACCTAGATAAACTGTTTACACAGGAGCGTATTTCTGACGGGCTTCGTTACGAGAGCGCGGAGTTCCGTGATGTCTTTGACCGTTACAACGCCTTCAACCAGAAGACACTACAGTTCCTTGTAGATACCGGCGTCATCTCTGAAGCACAGCGTGACGGTATGTCCATCGACTACATTCCATACTACAAGATGATGGAAGAAGAGGAGTATGGGACTAAGAAGGGAATGTTCCGTAACTCCATCCTCGGCCCACGGACAACACAGGTGTTCAACAATCCAGATGCTGGCATCAGGGAACTGACTGGCCGCGAAGGGACTATTGGTGACTTGTATGAGAATGTCATCAAGAACAACCAAGCGATGATTAGTGCAGGCCTGAAGAATGTCTCTATGGGCCGCGCACTTCAGGCGATGGAACGCCTTGAGATGGCTAAGAAAACACCAGAGGCTTTGGGTAAGAACTCAGACTTTGTGGTTACTTACTATGAAAACGGCCAGAAGGTTTATATGGACTTGACTGACGATAACGGGGTTATCACTGACTTTAACCACCGCGTTTTCATGGCACTGTCTGCGTTCTCACCACCTCAGTTGACCGGCCTGATGGATATGGTCCAGAAGATTACGGGTGTGTTCCGGGATGCTATTACGCTGGCTCCCAATTTTATGATTGCCAACTTAATACGGGGTGATATTGCTGGCTACGCAACCGTTGATGCGAAGTTTGTCCCAATCATTGGCGGTATCAAAGGATTCAAGAATGTCATCTCGAATGACCGTGTGTCTAACGAGATGAAGGCTATTGCGGGTGTTGGTGGTTACTCATATGGACAAGACACGCGGGACTTTGCCAAGGTGTTCAAGGACAAAATGAACCCAGAGTGGAACGCCGCAAAGATATTGCCCAAGGTTATATCTGGCCTGAAGACGGTTGGCGAAGCATCAGAACTTGCGACCCGTGACACTATCTATCGTGCGGTTTTGCGTGAGACCGGCTCCAAAACAGAGGCCGCATATCAAGCCCTAAACCTTGTCAACTTCAACCGAAAGGGCAACCCTCAGACCAGAACCGGCCAAATACTCTCGCTGTTCCTGCCTATGGTTCCATTCCTTAATGCCCGTATTCAAGGTTTGTACCGCACCGGCACGGCACTGAAGGGGGCTGAGGCAAACCGCAAGCGGGTTATTATGCGGATGGCTATGCTTGGCGGCATCTCCATGGCCATCTACTTTGCCAACAAGGATGACGAGCGTTGGGATGATGAACCTCTTTATCGGAAGATGGCTAACGACATCATATATATCGGGGACTACCGCATCCTAATACCGAAGGCCTTTGAGGTGGGTGCGCTTGCCCAGACATTGCCACAGGTTATTGCGGAGTTTGCTTCAGGTGATGAGGATATGGGTTATGTTGCTGACGCCGCCGCGCACACATTCCTGAATACCTTCTCATTTAATCCGATACCACAGGTGGTCAAGCCTGTTCTCGAAGTTTACACGAATTATGATTTCTTCCGGGGCCGCGATATTGAAAGTGCAAGAATGCGGAACCTACCTAAAGACCAGCGTTACAGCGTCACAACACCAGAGGTTGTCAGGCAATTGGGAAGCGTAACCAGTGCGGTTGGCGTAAGTCCTGCACAGTTGGAGACGCTTGTTCGTGGGTATCTCGGAACTCTCGGTATGTCCTTCATCGCGGGGACAGACACTGTGCTGTCTGAGGCTGGACTTATTCCAGAGAAACCGGAAGGTATCATGCCATTCGCTGACGCCATCGGTGTGTCCCGGTTTATCCGGGAGGGGGCAGACCCCGCTAACCGTTGGGTGGGCGAACTCTACGACCTGAGACGCGAGGCTAACGAAATCTACTCCGGCATCCGTGCCTTGCGTGAAGAGGGCAAGAGAGAAGCCGCCATGGAACTGATGAAAGATAACCGTCAGTTGCTCGGCCAACGCAAGCAGATTAACAAAATGGCAAAGACCATTAGCGAATTGACCAAGCAGATAAACAAAATCCGTAGTAGTGACAAACTTGATGCGGCCACAAAGAAACAGCGGCTGAATACTCTTATTGCTCGTAGGAATAAGATTGCTGAGAATGTGGAAAGAATCCTAGATAGAATAGGTAAATAAATTTCACACAAAACAAGCACCAACTTTTCCAAAATTCTATAATTATGGGGAAGGGAACGGGGCAATCCTCTGGCTGTTTAGCCATTGCCTGCCCGATTCGGTGTGTCCGAAATGTATTACGCAATCGCCTTGGTTTGTGGGGTCCTCAATGGGGAGCCTCAATGCTTGGAGGCGCACGACAGTAGAGGGCCTTATCAAACAACAGAGGCCTGTGTCGAGCGCATCGGTGAGATGGCTACCAGTATTCACAGTGCAATACCGTGGATGATGGTCAAGGCATATCAATGCAAATATAAACCCGGAGTTTAGAAATTATGTGGGCATCTTTTATAGGTCCAATCGCCAACCTTGCTGGAAGTTTTCTCGAAGGTCAGGCAAAGAAACAGCAAGCCAAGGCTAACCTCGCGCTGACAGAAGCAGAGGCCAAGGCTGAGATAATGAAGACGGCGGCAACCCACGACAGTAAGTGGGAAATCATCATGGCCGAAGGGACTAAAAGTTCATGGAAAGATGAACTTGTTACAATAGTTATTCTAATCCCATGCGTACTAGTCTTCATCCCCGGCTTAGATGGAGTCGTCAAGACAGGATTTGAAAGACTAAACGAACTGCCAGATTGGTATCAGTATCTCTTGTTCTTGGTTTGTTCTGCCGCACTTGGTATCCGTGGATTGGATAAGTTCAGGAAAAAGTGATGGCTGAGTTAACGATGGAGCGCATTCTTGCGTGGAAACTCCTACCTCGCCTTATGATGATTGGCATGTCTATTTCTTCATGGCGAGTTGTTGAATGGTTCATGAGCCTCCCAGAACCAACCACCCAGCAGTCCGCACTTGTTAGTGTAGTTACCGGCGCGATGACGGGAGCCTTTGCAGTCTGGCTCAATCATGAGAAATAAGCACGACTTCTATCCGACACCTGTATCTGTGATAACGGCTTTGCTCGACAATATTGGCTGGGGTCCCAGCGCGATTTGGGAGCCGTGTGCTGGTGACGGGCGAGTAGTTGAGATGATGAGGGCTAGAGGTAATGTTGTTCTCTCTGGCGACATTCAAGAGGGTAAGGACTTCTTTGAATACACAGAGGCCCTAACACCCAACCTAATTACCAACCCACCGTTCAAACCCATACGACAATTCATAGACCATGCGTTTGACATTGGGGTCCAGCGGATGGCGTTGGTATGTCCTGAGCGTCTATGGGCCTGCAAGAAAGGCCGTGAGCAGTTTGAGAAATACAGACCGTCACGGTTTGTGAACATGGACTGGCGAGAAGATTATCTTGGTAAAGGCGGGAAACCAGATAGAGCCTTGGCTGTTGCGATATGGGATATGCCGAACAGTCATACAACTACATATGAAATCTGGAGCAAGCCCGATGAACATTGAACAACTTCGCAAAGAAATCGAAGCCGATGAAGGCCGCCGCAATGACCAGTACCTCTGTAGCGAAGGTCATAGGACTGTAGGGATTGGACATTTAGTCACACTAAAGGACCCAGAATATTACGATGAGATTGGCGACAAGATATCTGACGAGCGTGTAAACGAGTTGTTCGAGCAGGACATTCAGGTAACGATTGCCGACTGTCGGATTATCTTTGACAACTTCGATGGCATGCCTGAAGAGGCACAGCATATATTCGCTAATATGTGCTTTCAATTAGGCAGACCGCGTCTCAGTAAATTCAAGCGCAGTATTCAGTTGGCCAACGATGGCCATTGGCTAGATTGTTCAGACGAAATTCTCGACTCGCGTTGGGCAAAGCAAACCCCGGAGAGAGCAGAGCGGCTCAGTGTTAGACTGGCCGCTCTTGGGGTTCCTTCATAATGTTGCAAAATTGTTGCAAAGCGGCATAACCCATTGAATTTATTAAGGTGCAGTGGCCTCACTCCCGCCACCGCTTTTTAACGGTTTCAAATAGTTACGAGCGTTTGCAACATTTTTGCACCATAAGACGCGAAACTAGGGTCGTTTGACGAAATTTTGCAACATCCGTCCGGCATGTTTCTGTGCCTCTCCCATGTAATCAGGATGGAAGTGGGCGTAGTGTTGTTCAGTAATCCGTATGCTGGAGTGACCTAGTTGTCTGGATATCTGTATCATATCCACACGCTCCCTTGCCGCCATGGTTGCCCATGTCCGGCGTAAGTCATGCCACCAAAGATGTTCGACCCCGGCTTTCTTCCGGGCAGATATCCACGCATGGTGAAGAATAGACTTGCTTACCTTCCTTCCACTTCTCTCCACAACATATCCGCTTTGGCTTGTATCACAGGCATGTTTTAGCATGTCAGTCAGTTCATCCGGTATCAGAACTGTTGACCGGCCCTTGCGCTTTCCTCGTAGGTTTGGGTTGTTAAAGTCTAGGTGGCCTAAGTCCCAGCGTACCCTGTCTGTCGTCAGGTCTAGGACCGCGCCTACACGCTGGGCTGTTCCCACCGCTAAGTAGAAGGCAGTCCTGACATATGGTTCTTCCTCTTCAATCGCCTCGGCCAGTCGCTGTAGTTGTTCGACTGTAGCAACCGTTGTTCTCACCCCAGACTTTACATTAAACCAAACCTTATCCGGTGCTTTAGTCAACAAACCGCCACCCCGTGGGTTGTGCGCCCATGTGAGTGCCGCTTTTAGGTCACTCAACTCTCTGGATATAGTGCTGTCTGCTACTTCGCCCTGACGCCGCTCTATGTAGGCATCAACGGATTTGCGTATGTCGTAGGGTGAAACATCCCCAAAGGCCTTCCTGAGCCTTCTTAGGTTGCTATAGCCTTTTTTCATGTCGCCACCTTCCTTCGCCTTCTTCCTTTCCCAAAGGTCAAGGACATCGGCAATCGTGACGAATCTCTTCGGTTGGTTTAACTCGGCAAGGAACTCTGTTGACCAGAGTTGTGCTTCATTCTTGTCTTCAAGGCCAGTGCTGACGGTTGTCGTCTTGCCTTCCGGGTTGGTGTATCTAAAATGCCAGACAGCACCTCGTTTGAGCAGTCTTCCCCGCATACTACTTCTCCTTTTTCAATGAGGGATACGATATGTTTTGGTATGCGTATCCTGTTTGCAATCTTAATCGCACTCAGCCTTCCATCGTTTGCCATATTCTGTATCGTCTTAGCAGAGACACGCCATCTCTTAGAAAGTTCCAAAGGCGTGAAGAAATCAACTTCTATCTCAGTATGTTTCTTACGCTTAGGCATTTTGCTTCTTCCACTCTTTGAAGTCCTCAACGATTTCATCAAACAATTCCCTTGCGTCTGTGTTGTCGGGGTCGGCTAGTTCTGCTCGACTTGATATGGACAGCCTGTCCTTTAACTCTGTGGATGCTTCCGCTTCTGACCGGCACCCA
>Ga0181590_10002460_pt1 | contig 15619 bp, 37 predicted proteins | sample 071ome_34_FD_132446 | JGI IMG/M metagenome (GOLD analysis project Ga0181590, IMG submission 132446) | Coastal salt marsh microbial communities from the Groves Creek Marsh, Skidaway Island, Georgia - 071411BT metaG (megahit assembly) | ecosystem: Environmental > Aquatic > Marine > Intertidal...
AAATAGATAAAGCAAGAGAACAAGCAAACAAAGAAAGTCCTATGGCGGCAATGAATCGTAGGATTATTATTCTTACTATTTTAGGTCTAATTATCTTCACACAGATAGCACCACCTCTCATGGATATTAAAACAACTATCCCAGTCGTAGAAAAATCTACTGGTTTCTTAGGTTTTTTTGGTGGTGAAACAACTACATTTATTGAAGTTGGTGGATTAGTTAAATACGCAGAAGTCTTTGAGTGGGCATCACTTATTATTGAATTTTATTTTGGTGCTCAGTTAGCAAAAAGATAATGCCTAAAGACCCAAGATTAGCAAGAGTAGGTGTAAGCGGTTATAACAAACCAAAACGCACACCTAGTCATCCGAGTAAATCTCATGTTGTAGTTGCTAAAGAAGGCGACAAAATTAAAACTATACGCTTTGGTCAACAAGGTGTTAAAACAAATCAAACAGTAGGACAACGCAAAGCATTTAAAAGCCGTCATGGTAAAAACATAGCCAAAGGCAAAATGAGTGCTGCATATTGGGCAAATAAAGTTAAATGGTCGCCTAGTAAAACAAAATCAAAATCAACTAAATGGAAAAAAGGAAGTTAATATGAATGAAGCAATGATGGACGCATTAAAAAATGCTATGGGTGGTGCAGGTTTTACACCATGTGAACTATGTGAAACGCCAGAAAAATGTGCTAAAGAAGGTTGTCAAATGGAAAAAGCACAACGCAGTTTTATGGGCGATAAATTTGCTGACCGTAAAAAAGGTATGTAATGAAAATTCCACAAGATACAAAGCAAATACAACAGACTTTGTGTGATTTGGAAAAAGACATTCAATATCTAAAAACCAGAACAGACGAAAAGTTTATAGGTATTGATGGTCGATTAAAAGCAACAGACATAAGAATTGCTGAGTTAGATAAATATCACGATAGAAAACTTTGGCAATTTTTAATGACTGGATTTGCAGGTTTGGTAACATTAATAGCAGTTATGTTGTCTATGGACTCTAAAGCAGAACCAATAGAAACAATAAATACTACAACACAGACTGTACAGACTAATGGCAACATGACTACTACAGTCAAGCAACCGCCACCAAGTGCTATCTCACCACAAATCAGCACTAATTCTAATTCTGACTTATGCACAGTAGGTGTAGCAGGTGCTGTTCAGACTCAAATTTTAGGTATTTCAGCAGGAACTACATTTACTGAGGAAAACTGTTTAAGAATTAAAAAAGCGTCAAAATTATATGATATGGGAATGAAAGTAGCAGCGGTTTCTGTTATGTGCCAGGACAAAGATATATTTGATGCAATGATGATGGCAGGAACACCTTGCCCATATAATGGTCTTATCGGTGAAGAAGCCAAAATAGGTTGGTTAAACCATGAGGAAAAACCTTATGAGATTGAACAAGCAGAAAAGATTACAACCGAAGAAGCCGTTACTTATAGTGGCATTGGCATGTTGGGTTGGTTACTCTTACTCTAGTTATTACTACGGCTCAACCAATAACGCAGCAAATAACGGACTTTCTTGGTCAATGGACACAGTCCTACCCCAATACAATAATCTCACCGTAAACGGAGTATTTTATACATATACGCCTATAAAAGAACGAGCAGACGCTATGAAAGTGCATGTTCAAAACGAAAACCCAAATGGCGGATATATATTTAGACAAACTGATGATTGGTCAGGGAAAAGCGGTGGCATACCGATAGTAAAAACAATCGGTCTTGAATATATACCTAAAGAATTATGGGGTAATGGTAGTATAGATGTAGAAGGAACGGGAAGTGTAGAAAACGCCAGAGTCGTTTATTCTTACAGATATGATAACTCATGCACCACACCTCTTGATAGTCCTACTTGCGACGGATATGCAGATGCAGTTTTAAATTTAGTGCCTGAATCAACTGTCATAGAAATTTATAACGCTTTAGAAGATGAAAACATTAAGGAGGAAAAATCTGATGTGGAATATGAAGAAGAAAACAAAAAAGAAAACGAGCAAAACAAAGAAGAAGAAATAGAAAGAGCATTAGCCATTAACAAAGATATTTTAAAGTTTGGTAATAATTTAATTCAGAATCAATTATTAAGCCAAATGAACAATGCTATCAACATGAATAGTTATTATCAACAAACTATTAATGGCGGTGTTTATAAAGAAACCATTGTATTAAAAGATAAAAAATTACCAGATAACAAGCGTGGTGCTAGGATGGGTTTAGCAACTCAAATACTCCATGATAAAATGGTAGATATGCAATATAACCGAGGAGAATAAACATGGTTAAAGAAATAGCATTAATAGGAATAGTAGGAATTATGAGTTATGGCGGAAGCAAATCAGCGTTCGCACTTGATGTTCCTATATCAGCATCAGTAACGGGTTCTTGTGTAATTAGTGTTGAAAACAACGGAACATACGGACAACCAAATGCTTATAAGTTATCAACTGCACCTGCTGATGGTGGTCAAATGCCAATTACTCGTGTTGATGTAACTCTGGCAAGTGCTTATAAAGTTAAATTTACAGCACCAGATAGTTTTAGTTCATCACCCGTTTTAAATGATGTAGTTACATTTACTGGCGACACAGAAGTTAGTGCCGTATCAGACGCAACTAACATGGCAGATTATGAAACAGACAAAGTTGAAGTCGATATGAGTGACGAATATACTTTAAGTGCTACTGGTTCAACATGGTTTAAACACTCATCTACTGCTAACAATGGTGGTGACAGAGCGTTCCCTAGCGGTAATTACACAGCCTATGTGACAGCAGAATGTATCGCTATCTAATATTTTTATTGTTAGTTGGTAATGTTAATGCACATCAGATGTCGCCAACTTACCCAGAATGGTCGGCTAGTTATTTAGACGGCATATCTAATACTCGTGTTAGATTGTTTAATAAGCGTGAAGATGTCAAATATTATGAAGTAGGCGTTTTTGATAAAGACATGAAGCCAATACCTTTTGTGACGCAATATCATTTAAGAGGGGTAAATTTTAATCAATACGCTACTTTTGATATTTTTATAAACGATAAATATAAAAAAGATGCCGTTTATGTTTGCACAGAGTCAATGCTGACCGAAGTCAAATCTAGTGGCGTTGCATCTAAAATATGCTCAAAGTTTAAATAATGGGCTTCCAAATTTCCGTTTTAAGGCGTTTTTTTTTCTTAGTCATGATAACGCTAGGGGTAAAAGCAAACAATTCACTTAATCTGCAATTACCTAGTCCGTATAACAATTATTCCTATGATGAAGTTAGAACGACTGATAATATGTCGTGTAAGAATGCCATAGGGGGTTCAATTAATTTTGAAATGGGTATGACGGGTATCGTTAATAACGCTAGTAATATTTTTGAATCAAACGCTGATGAAACAAAAGATGTCGGGTTATACGCCAGAATTAACATACCGCTAAATGCACCTAAAGAAAGAATTAACTGCAACACTTTGTATAAGTTAGAATTACACAAAAAACGATTAGAGGTAATGAAACTAGAAGCAGAACTTAAAAAATTAAAAGACTTACAGTTTATTAATAATGACAAAAAAGATTGATATAGAAGCAACTCAGGAAAAGATAGCAAATGCTAAACTCTCGCTTTTTGGTTGGGATTTTTCTCCAACTCAACTTGGACTTGGTTTCGGTATATTATCTTCTGTTATCGCTACTCTCTATGGTGGTTTTGTTATGTATCAAAAAGTAGAAGCAATAGCAGGACTTGATATTGAGGCGTTTCAAACTAGAATGGATATGATTGAACAGCAAGTTACAGCAATTAATCAAAACACAGATTCAATTAAGATAGATTTGAAAGCAGATATTAAAAGAGCCGAAGATACTGCTGATGATTCATACAGATTTGTGAAAGAAGTAAATAAAGATTTAAATGATGAGTTAAGAGGTTTCCGTAAAGACATGAAAGAATTAGAAGATAGAATTACGGATAAGTTAGATAAGGCATTATCAAACCCATTAGCAGATTAATGAAATACAATAGAGGAAATTTAGATAATTTTATGAGCGATACAGAATTAGAAATTAAAAAGATAGAAGAAGAATCTATGGAGAACAGTTGGAAAGATGAACTAATCGTTATAGTTTTTTCTTTACCCGTTGTTATTAATTTTGTCATGCCGTTGTTTAGCGAAATGACAATGAAGGATGCTTGGCTTAATTTGAAGGAAGCACCAGAGTGGTACACAACGATACTAACTATTTTAGTATTGGTTGTATTCGGAATGAGAAACCTTGTTTATAAATTAGCCGACAAATTATTTGATACTGGCAGTAAAAAAGATTGTTGTAATAAATAAATGATGGTATCTTAACTATCGGGCAGGTTCTCTCCAACAATGACTTGTAAGTGTTCCTCAAAGCACTCTGCACCTGCCCACTTTTTATGTCCGTTTCCGCATTAGTTTTTTTAAACCATATATATGGGTGTTATTAAATTTAGTTACCTAATGTGGTTATGGACACCAAAACGGATTCCAAATTTTAGATTCTAGAAACAAAAAGGGGCTGACCTAAGCCAACCCCTAATGTTATTTTATGAATTTCTTTTTAACCAACCTGCTTCATCAAAGTATGGTGGGTTGTCTGAGAAATAATAACCACTTTCTGAATAGCAACTACCATCTTCTGGAAGTGGTTTGCCTATTTCTTTAAACATTACTAAACCGAATCCAATGTAACCTTCGCCTTTTCTACCATCGGCTAAGATTTCAAATTCTTTATCTTCAATTTTGAATGTTTTACCAGTTAAATCTTTCATAAGTATTTCTCCTTATATTTAGTTAAATAAAATATTAAGATACTTGAAGATTCATCTTTACAAGATTCAAATTTTTTTAGATTTTTAGAGAGCAACCTATCACTGTCACCTCAAGGTTAATATGAATATTATACGCCTTTTTGACGGGTAGTAACCATGTTTTGAGTAAGGGTATTATTTAATTTTCCAATCTTCAAGGAGTTGATAGACATCTTCAACAGAGTAAGCAACGCCAACTTGACCACCTGCTTCTTCGATTTGTTTTATACGCACCCTTTGAATAGATGAGAGCGTTCCCTTAGGGGTTTGGGTTTTTGGTTTTTTAACTTCAATGCCATAATATTTACCATCATGAATTATGGTTATATCTGGAACACCTGCTTTTACGCCTTCGGATTTTAACTTACGGGCTACCCCTATATTTCTGTGACCGCCATTAGGGACTGACCAAAAACAAATGCGTCTTATTTCAAGATATTGAACTATTGCTTTTTGTATTTTGTGTTCAACTTCTTGCATCTAATAATTCAAGAATGTCCTCACACAAATCTTCAATATGCTCACAAAGACTATCTTTAGTTTGGTCATCAACACAACGCTGAATTTGACCGATAACTAATTTAATATCTAATGCTTTGCTAATTACTTCTTGTTGTTTATCCATGGCAGTATCTTATATAAAAAAATAAAAAAAATGTAAAAAAAGTTAAAAAGGCGTTAAAAAGGCGTTATAATATGCTCATAACTAAAAAAAAAGGAGAAAGTTATGAACACAACTAAACCATCAATCTTAGATATTAAATATAACTTCGGTGAGGACTTTCACACTAAGTGTTTTGTTATTCACTTACAGTGGTTAGAAAATTACGGCGATAGTGAAAACCCTTCATTTAGATGGAAAGGTGGCGAGTCTTTGGTTTTCTGGGATGACAACTTAGCAAACATATATGCTAGGGTTGCAGACTTTTGTGCAAACTATAACACCAAGTATAGCGGTGCTAAATATCTTTTAAGTGATGACGAAAGCATGGACGACTTTATTGATAGACACGAGAAGGAAGCAGAAGTTTGTTATCCTGAACTTTATACGCTTACTGATGATAATACCGAAATGGTATCAATCAGGGAAGCAGACCCGTTTCCAGATTTTTAATTAAAAGGGGGATTAATTTCCCCCTACCCGTTAAAAAGGCGTTATAATATCCCTACATTAACCAAACCGCAAGGAGAACAAATGAAAAATCATGTTTCACAAATTTTATTAGAAAGAGTTAGAGAACAAGTCAAACAAGGCGACAACGCTAGATATATTGTTGCTCAATTAATACAAGACGGCTTTGATGCTTTTGATTCACAAGAAGCCGTTACAGAAGTTTTATGGGAAAACGAGGAGAGAGTGTAATGATAGTTGATACTTTAAACATGACTGATGTTATTGACAGATTAATGCAAGATAAATATGCAGGTTGGACTTACGAACAAGCAGAAGCACTAGCAGATTACTATGAACAACAATGTGGTGGCGAAAACTATCATTGGGAATTTAATAAAGTTGAAGTGCGTTCAGAGTGGTCAGCATATAAAACAAAACAACATCTTTTTGACCGCTATAGGTTTCTATTTCATGAAGATGAAGTAGCAAATATGGAAACTATAGAAAACGAAACACTCGTAATTAAGTGTAAAGATAATACATATTTAGTGAGGGAATTCTAATGGCAGAAAAAAAATTAACTGAATATATGCTATACAGATTAGCAGAAATGGTCGTTTGTGATTGGGATGTAGATACCGCTATTGATGAAGTGGTGTGGCTGTATGATAACCTAGCAAAGCACGACAAGGATTTATACAATACTCTTATAGAAAACGCTAATTCTATGGGAATAAAAGAAACAGATACCAAACTTAATGAATTATAACTGGGAGAGAGAGATGATTTACAAAGTAACTACAACTGAAAAAATTGTTTATGATGTGATTGCTGATTCTGAGGATGATGCAAGAACAAAATTGCTTACTTCTGACTATGACTATGCAGTCGTTGAATCTATGAGAATTGAAAAAATAGAGGAAGAAGAATGAACATGGAAGATAGCGAAAGAGTCGCAAGAGATTTAGTAGATAACTTACCAAGAAGAATGTCTATTCAATGGATAGGAACTATTATCTGGAGATTATCTCAAGAAAATAAAGAATTTGATAAAGCGATAAGGTTTCATTTTGCCAATATGAATGATGAATATAAAAGCCTATAGGAGAAAATAATGAAAAAAGCATCAATGACTGGGGCAGAAATTAAAAGTCTGCGACATGAACTAGGACTAACACAAAAACAATGTGCAGAAATTATTGGCGTAGGAACTCGTCAATGGCAAAAATATGAGCAGGGTTATCCATGTAAACAACTTTATCTTGATTATTTAATTAATTATGATTTAGGTAAAAACACGCCTTAATATCAGGTAAAATAATAATTTCCTTGTATGGTTGAAAATTACATTAAAAATTTTCAGGGGTGGATTAATTACCCACCCCACATCAAGCAAGGGTTAATCATACGGGGGTTAAATGGACAAACAATCATTTTTAATTTATAAATCATTTTACGAGCCAGTCAAACATCTATCAGATGATGAACTCGGAAAACTATTCAGAGCAATTTTTCAATATCAAATAACGGGTCAAATACCAGAACTAGAAAGTAGCATAAATATGGCATTTATGTTCTATAAAAATCAGTTTGATTTAGATAATGATAAATATGAAAAACGGGTTGAAACCCTGAGAGCAAACGGCTCAAAAGGTGGCAGACCTAAAAAAACCAAAGATAACCAAAAAAAGCAAAAGGTTTTTTCAGAACCAAAAAAAGCAGTTAATGTAAATGTAAATGATAATGTAAATGTTAAATATAAATTATTAACAAAAGACGGAACATACATTGTGACTGAACAACACTTCGAGGAATTACAACATACTTATCAGTTTGTTAATTGTGCTGAGGAATTTAACAAAATGAATATGTGGCTCAAGTCAAATGTTAGTAAATTAAAAACTAACAGAGGTATGCCAAGATTTATTAACAGTTGGATGAGCAGACAAGCAGACCAAACAAAAACTGAAAAAAGTCAAATGTCGTATGCAGAAATAGGCAAAATTGTTAGAAACGAACAAATTAACCAAAAGAAAGTTTTAACGCTTGATGAGATAAAAGAACTGCGTCAAAATGAATTAAACCAAAGGAGAATACAAGATGTACACACCAAACATTGATTATATTGAAGTCGCTCAATCTATACTAGAGCGATTAGAGATGGAATATAAATACGCTTCTGCTAAAGGCGTAGATAAACCACAAATGATTAGGTTTCTTGCTGAACAGTTAGAAAGATTACATGACCATGAGGTTTTATGTTGGCAGGAAGCATTAAACCAAATAGCAGAGGAAGGCAGACAACACCCACCTACTGTTCCTGAAATTATCAAAGTAATTAAAAGCATTGCTCAACAAACTAGACCTGCACTTCCGGTGATAGAAGTCGATACTCAGATTGATTGGATGCGTAAGTGGGAAAGTGCTGATGATAAAGCGAAGTTTAAATTTTATATTACAAACAGATTTATTGATGTTCCTTCTTATATTGAAAATTTATTTCATGATTACAATATGAAGCACAGAGGTTGGAAGCGTTGGGAATCTAAATACATGATGAGTTTTCATTATTGTCCAAAGTGGATAACACCTAGTGAAGATAACCCTCAAGAAGCCTACAAACAAATGAGGGAACTAACTCAAGAAAGACAAGAAAAGATTATTAAATACTTTCAAACGAGATGAGATTAAATCTTAAAAAGGTGACTGGTGTTACTATAGTCCCAGAGGACAAAGAATCAGCAGATTTTATAGATAAACTAAAGATTAACGAAGTTATTACTGCTGAGTTTAAAAAGCCGAGAAACTACAAATTTCACAAAAAGTATTTTGCATTGTTAAACTTTGCTTATGAGAACTGGGAACCAGAAGCATTACAAGATGCTAAATGGGATAATGTTATTCCTGAAAAATCATTCAATAGATTTAGGAAAGACTTAATCATACTAAGTGGACATTATGATGCGGTTTACAGAGTTGATGGCTCTGTCAGGATAGAAGCCAAATCAATAGCGTTTAACAAAATGAACGAAGAAACCTTTGCTGAACTTTATGATGCTACAATAAATGTCATACTAAAAAAGATATTAACAAACTACAGCAGAGAAGATTTAGATAAAGTAGTTGAGCAATTAGAGGAATTTTACTAATGGCAACAATAGAACAAAAATACGAAATAGCGTTACAGATGCTATCAGATATAACAAATCATGTAGCAGAAACAAGCCACGCTACCCCATCAAACTTTGATGACCATATAGAAGCAATCATAGATAATCCTGAATTATTTGAAATAGAAGAAGAATGTCAAAACGAAACTCTACAATGACACAAGCCGAAAGGCGTAAAAGATTTGATTTAATATCGCAGATGGGTTGCTGTGTGTGTAAAAGACCTGCAGAGATACATCATTTAATCGGTCATAAATACAAAGGCATGGGCATGAAAGCAGACGATATTTATACGATTGGTTTATGTGTTGAACATCATAGAGGTCATCAGGGAATACACCAGTTAGGCATGAGAGTATGGGAAGATACATACGGCACACAAGAATATCATTTAGAAAAAGTAGAAAATTTTTTAAAAAAAAGTTTAACCTAGCGTTAAAAAGGCGTTATAATATGTTAGTAAGTTGATAAAACTTATATTTTTAACCAAATAACAGAGAGAATATTATGAACACACCTAGCAGAACAAACGAGATTAGTTATGTTAGACATCCTGAGTTTGACTCACCAGATGTTAATTACCAAAACGATAAAGAAAAACTACTAGACTTTATCGAAACTGTTTGCTTAACCTTTGAGCATAACATACCGAAAGATTATGACGGTGATTACGAAACTATAAGTAATTATGAATTTTGTCAAGATAGCATAAAAACTATCTATATCTATTCAGGCACATTCGGTTGGTCAGAGTTTAAACAGTTAGTAGATAAAACTCTTATTAATAAGTTTTCAGAGCAAGTTTTAAACGATTTAGACTTTTACCCAGAAGGAGAGAAATAATGGAATTTATAAGCACCACAACACATAGAGGAGACTTTGCAAGTTCATTAGCGGAAGATATTGGTAAAGGCTACATTAGTGTAGAAGATGCTAACGCTATACTTAACGGCAACAAAACATACGCAGAAGTGCAGTATGCAAAGCCAGAAGTTCAACAAGAAATTAATGATTGGTTGGACAATGGATAAACACTTTAAGGCATTCGTTCAAGATATGTTTATGAAACACAAGGACGAGTGCCGTTGGTGGAAGTTAAAGTGTAAGTATGGTAGTTATGTTAAATACTACAAACAAAATAGAAATTTTTTAAAGACTAAATATAAGGAGAATAAAAGTGAGCAAAAAAGATAGAGAATATATCATTGAGGAATTTATTTACCCATTGATTGTTATGAGCGGTTTCGTTGTTTTAATGTTATTTATGACGGGGGCAATAGTATGGATTTAGGAGTAATTAATACGATTATCGTAATATTAGGGGAGATATTGAAATGAGTATCAGTTGGGAAGATGTAGTAGATGTAGAGATAAGCGGTATAGATATGAACGACTATCCAGATTTTTGTGATGGTTATATAGAGAGTGCTTATAACATTAAAGCAGATAGACTATGCACAGAGGAAGAACTAGAGCAACTGGAAGCAGATAAAGATAGCATGTATCAAGCAAAATACGATACGATTTTTTAAAGGAGAGAAAAATGAGTCAGATTGATTGGGTTAAAGTGCAACTTAAAAAAGGAAGATTGATTAGTCATAAAACAGCCAACGAAGAATACGGCATATCAAGACTAGCATCAATTATTTGTAAGTTAAGAGAAAAGGGTTGGATTATTGCTTCTATTGAAACAGAAAGTGTTAATCCTTATACGGGAAATGTATCTAGGTATGCTAAATATAAACTGGAGATGTTACCAAATGATGCGTGAATTTTTAGAAAAAATGAAACTTTTAAATGAGTCATTAGAACGCTTTATTAACGAATTAAAAGCGAAACTAATTCGTAAGTAAGGTATAATATGGACTTAATAGAAGTATTGTTTGCAGGTGTAGTTTTGTGGACAATGTGGGAATTCTTTCAACTGTTAGAAGATACTAAAAAACAAGAGAGAGAATATAGACTAAAAACAAAGGAGAATGAAGATGGAAACAATCAACATTAAAGGCAAAGAGTATGTCACAGTAGATGAAAGACTTAAACACTTTCGTGCTAATTACCCTGACGCTTCACTTATCAGCGAATTAATCAGCAATGAAGATGGCGTTTGTGTATTTAAGGCAACTATATTTTTAAATGATAAAGTAGTGGCGACTGGTCATGCTTATGAGAAAGAGGGAAGCACTTTTATTAACAAGACAAGTTATATCGAGAACTGTGAAACAAGTGCGTGGGGTAGAGCGTTGGCAAATCTTGGCGTGGGGCTGACGGGTTCAGTTGCATCAGCAGATGAAGTGCAGAACGCTATATTAAACCAAGAGCCTAGAAAATTAAGCAAACAACAAATTAATGCTTCACTAGATATTATTGCTAAATGTGTTGAAGATAGCAAAGAGGAAAGCAAACTAGACGCTTCAAAGAAAAAAGCAAGGGCATTGTTCAAAAGAATAAATGACCCAATGATTGAAGCAACTGGTAGAACAATTATTATTGACGAATTAATTAAACATTACCCAGAGTGGGCAATGGAAATTAAAACAGATTAGCAGGGCTGACTACCAATGTTAATCGGGGGCGGTATCAATACAAACTTCTTGTGTTCTCCCCGTCCTCGTCAGGTTAAAAAAAACAGTCCGAGTTGTGGGCGTAACCCACTCTCTAATTAAATAACAAGGAGAGAATAATGGAAGAAAAAGAAGTTATATTTGCACAAGGGTTAAATTTCCCTAAAGAAACACCTAATTTCCCAGACTTTGTAAGAACTAAGTTTGGTATTAATAAACAATCATTTATCAACTGGTTAAACACTCAGCAAGGTGAATGGATTAATGTTGAAGTAAAGGTCGCTAAATCTGGTAGGCACTATATGTGTATTGATGATTATAAACCATCAACAGAAAACCCTAGATATGGCACACAACCAAGTCATGATGCAGAAGTGCAAGATTTTAGAAAAGACCCTGAAGACGAAATACCGTTTTAGTTATGCAAAAAGAACAAATGAAGTATGTGGACATTAACAATGTCATAGAGAACGATAGCAATCCAAGAAATATCAGCGAAGTAAAGTTTGCTAAATTAGTGAACAGTATTGAGAATTTTCCTCAGATGTTAGATTTAAGACCTCTGATGGTTAATGAAGATATGGTGGTTCTAGGTGGCAACATGCGATTAAAAGCGTGTCGTCAACTAGGTTTAAAGAAAGTGCCAGTCATTCAAGTTAAAAACTTAACAGAAGAACAACAAAAAGAATTTGTCATTAAAGATAATGTCGGGTTCGGTGATTGGGACTGGGATGTTTTAGGCAATGAATGGGATACTGAACTGCTAGAGAAATGGGGTTTAGATTTATTCGGCATAGCAGAAGATGTTGATTATTCAATACTTGATGATGCTGATGATGTTGATGCTGAACTTGAAAGCATGATTGATAATGTCAAGAAGTCTATTCAGATTGAGTTTAACCCTGAGCATTTTGAGGAAGCAAAAGAGTTAATTAAATTCTGGAGAGATAGAGAAGCGTATATCGGTTTATGGTTAATTGATAAGTTAAAACAAGAAAAAGAAAGAATGTGATTTGTTATATTCCTACAAAAAGCCGACCTAATACAAAGACTCACAAGTTATTTGAAAAAGTCGGCATTCAGGTTATCCACTTCATTGAGCCACAAGAGATGGATTTATATGATGTGCCATGTAAAGTAAACATTGGTGCTACCGACCAAGGCGTTCCCTATGTTAGAAACTTTATGATGAAGTATGCTAGGGAAAGAGGTCATGAGTGGATTGTTATGTGTGATGATGATATTAGTGACTTCGGCGTTGTTGTTAATGGCAGAAACAAAAGCAACAAAGATGCCAGTATCTGGTTAAAGATATTAGAAAAAGCCAAGAAACTTCCATTTGAAGCATACGGAGTTAGTTATGCACCATACTCATGGTCAGAAACTAAACCATACAGCATTAACAAAAAATTATTTGCCTCAGTTATGTTGCTTAATACTAAGAAGATAACATGGGATTATGACAACGGCATGAAAGAAGATTATAAAATGCTAGTTGATTGTATTATCAAGGGTAATGGCATAGTTAAGTTTAATCAAATGTATTTCTCAGCACCTGCTATGGGTAGTAATAAAGGCGGTCTGCATGAAAGTTATGAAGCAGGATTAGACCAAGAAGCCAATAAAATATTGTTGATGAAATATAATGGTTTTGCTAAATTAAAGAAATTTAAAGACCGATATGAGGTTAAGATAGATTTAGAAGGCATTGCCAAAAAGTATGGGAAGCAAGTTAAATGAAAACACATATTCTTAAGAAAGTTGAACACGAAACGAGAATCGGTGATAAATGTCCATATATTGAACCAAATGTCACAGAAGATTGTTTATTTGTAGAAGATGGCGAAGTAGTAGGGTTTTACATTCGCAATATTGGGCAACACAGCGAGAAACTACAAAAACTTATAACTGTGGCTAACAATGAATTATTATCAGACAGAGTGCCTAAATCTTTAATGGAAAGAAGTGATGTATGGGATACACAAAAGAAACTAGGCATTACTCGTAAACAAGCCATAGCACTATCAGTTGCACAATACTCAACTATCTTAGGCAGTATTCCACCTAGACCTCACATGAAACGACCTTATCCTAGTAGAAGTAGTGTTCATGCAGTAGAGTCAGCACAAACATTTATTAAAGCAATGCTACTTGCTTGTAAAGAAAGCGAACAATTAATTAAGAAATTAGCACCAAGTATTTATACTGCACAAAAGAAAGCAGTAGAAAAGAATGTTCCTAAAGAGTGGAGATTTGGTGAGTTATTTACGAGTTCTATTAGCAACTTTAATATCGCTGCACCATTTCACATTGACAGACAAAACATTAAAGAGTGTGTTAATGTAATAATAACAAAGAGAAAAAACAGCAAGGGTGGTTGCACAACAGTCCCTGATTATGGGGCAACTGTTGATAGTTGTAATAACTCAATGCTAGTTTATCCTGCATGGCGGAATGTTCATGGAGTAACACCCATTATTCCTACCCATGAAGGGGGATATAGAAACTCATTAGTCTTTTATCCGCTGATGGGTTTTGGTAAAAAGGATAAGACAGAATCTGACACATAAAAAAGGTATGGACAAAAGAAAACAATTAATGATTCAAGCGTTGGAAAAATCACTCGGTGTAGTGACTCCTGCTTGTAAGAATGTGGACATCTCTCGTGATACACATTATCGTTGGTTGAAAGAAGATGATGAATACGCTAAAGCCGTAAAAGATTTAGATAATGTAGCACTTGACTTTGCAGAAAGCCAACTACATAAACAAATCAATGAGGGCAATAATAGTGCAACAATCTTCTATCTAAAAACTAAAGGTAAAGTTCGTGGGTATATCGAGAAACAAGAATTTGATATGTCATCTAGCGATGGGACAATGCAACCTCAGATTATTGAGATTGTAGGTGTCAAGCCTAAACATAGTGAAAGTTAGACAGCAAATAACTGTTCCTGACAAATTACAAGCATTATTCGAAGGGGAAGCCAGATATAGATGCAGTTACGGTGGCAGAGGTAGTGCTAAGACGACTACATTTGCTCTTATGACTGCGGTATGGGGTTATCATTGGGGTATGTCAGGCAGACAAGGTCAAATAGTCTGTGGGCGTGAATTTATGAACTCGCTTAATGACTCATCACTTGAAGAAATAAAAGCAGCGATACGCAACATACCATGGCTCAATGCCTATTATGATGTAGGTGAAAAGTATATTCATTCCAGAGATGGCAATATATCTTACACTTTTGTAGGGTTAAGACGCTCACTTGATTCAATCAAATCAAAATCAAGAATATTATTAGCATGGGTAGATGAAGCAGAAAATGTTTCTGATACAGCGTGGCAAAAACTTATACCAACTGTGCGTGAACAAGGGTCTGAAATTTGGGTCACATGGAATCCAGAAAGCAAATACTCAGCAACTCATGAAAGGTTTAGGATAAACCCACCTGCTGGTGCTAAGATGGTTGAAATGAACTGGCGAGATAATCCATGGTTTCCAGATGTATTAAAAAAAGAAAGATTAGAAGATAAAGAGAAAAGACCAGATGTTTATGAACATATCTGGGAAGGCGACTTCTTAACATTTAGTGAGGGTGCGTATTATGGTAGAGAAATGCGTATTATCAGGGAAGAAGAACGATTAACAAGCGTAAGATATGATACTAGCACAGCAGTTGTTACGGCATGGGACTTAGGCGTTGGCGATTCAACAGCAATATGGTTTGCTCAATTTGTAGGAACAGAAGTGCATTTAATTGACTATTATGAGGGTTCTGGTGTAGGATTAGAACATTATGTCAAAGTCTTACAAGATAAGGGTTATGTTTACGACAAACACATATTACCGCATGATGTTAGAGTTAGAGAACTAGGAACGGGCATGTCTAGGTTAGAAACATTAGATAATTTAGGA
>Ga0181590_10002464_pt1 | contig 15607 bp, 2 predicted proteins | sample 071ome_34_FD_132446 | JGI IMG/M metagenome (GOLD analysis project Ga0181590, IMG submission 132446) | Coastal salt marsh microbial communities from the Groves Creek Marsh, Skidaway Island, Georgia - 071411BT metaG (megahit assembly) | ecosystem: Environmental > Aquatic > Marine > Intertidal zone...
AATCAAGACAAGTGTGGGGCGCAACATGTTCTATACAATATATCTGATGGTGTTGATGGGACATACGCAACACTACACACAACCGGCCCACACTTAGATTCCGGTAAGCTAACCCTCAAGTTTACTCATGGTGGCGGTGTTAACGAAATAACTGAAGGTTCTTTCAATTCTGCGTTCGATCAATCTATCATAAATTCTTGGTATGAGCCAAGCGGGTCTTTTAACACAAGAAACAGAACAAAACTAAACGATGAGAATGGATATTTTGTTGTTGAATCTGTAACCCTCAAGGTAAGAGCAAAGAAAGCGGCTGGTTCAAGAGACTTTGTTTTTGACGTTGTTGGTTATAGCGATGACCATCTATTAAATGTTACTAAAGCCCCAAGCGGATTTTTACAAAACCCATCTGGCGTTCAGGTTAATAACGTTATACTTGCTAGTCAGGGCGCTCACCCTTACGTTTCTGGCTTTCATCCATACTCTGATGACATGTCTCTTGGCGGGCATGGCTTGTCGGAAAAAGACTGGCACTATGAAGCTAGCGGAAATCATGGTGGGGATCATTATTCTCTAACCTCATATCCAGTGGTAAACACTACAGAGTTTGCCGACTATGAAGTTCCTCTTCAGATATATGATGATAACGTAAAACTTGGTCGATCAAGAAACTATACTGTAAGTTCTCTTTTTGAACATTTATATCTAGATATTTACCCATTACCTAGTGGCGCTAGTATTTCAGATATATACCTACTTGTTCAAACCAAGCCGCAGGATGCGGTTCAGCTTTCTATTGAAGGTGGAGACGTTAAGACCGTTAGAATACTGAGAGACATTTTCCCAGTTTCTAGACGTAGCAATGATGCTATGTTAAATGCTGGTTCTGGATACGCTCCATTATCAACTATAGAAAACATTCCTCATGGATATAGCACTCCTTCTGGCCTTAAAACAAATTATGCGAGAAGATGGAGGGGTATGCAGGGTATTTCAGAAGGTGCTTACAATATAAACCAGTTCTCATTTGGATTCAGTGAAACACACGTTGATTTTCCGTTTACAAAAGGGTACTACACTTTTGATAAAGAAATTAACGAAGAGTTTATATCTAGAGATGTTGGCTCTGCTAGTGGTTTAAACGTTACACTTTCTAATGGCACAATTAGTAGTCATACCCATAAAAACTTGGGTTGGAGATTTGCGTCTGGCACACTGTTCCAAGATCAGCTTGATGGTTGGACTACGGCTTACCAGACAGCAGACTGGACTTCATACGCAAATGGTGGCAGCAACTTTACAACCAATGCTCTGTACGGAAAGATTGCAGATGCTTTTGATACCATAGTTAAAGTTTCTGGTCAAACTGGCGGTAGATATATTGACGTACAATCAACAGGCGCGCAAGGTATTGATACGTCTGGTGGCTTCTCGATGTTTTTAAGGTTTATTCCAGATGTAGACGCTACATTCAATTCTGGCGTTCTTGTATCTAAATGGGATACCGGTAACGACCTTGATTTTGTTATTGGTTATGAAAACGGTTATCTCACAGCTCACGCGAAAGATAACACAAACAATATAATTACAGTTCAAGACTCAACCCTTTATAGTGAATACCAATACCCTCTTTCTGTATTGCTTACATATAATGACCATAGCAGCAAGAAATTAAAACTCTATACTGATCATGAATCATATCAAGGTCAGTGGAATGTTTTACGGGATAGTTCTGCTTCATTCGACAAGTTCCAGAGAGACACTACCGATCAGGCTGGTATCCAGATAGGGTGGTCTGCTGGTTCCGGTATTGGTATGCAAATGATGGTCTGTGAGTTTGGCCTCTCTACGTACACATCTGGCGTCTACGGTTCAGGCACAAACATTGTAGAAACAAACGCTAACAGATCGTTAAAACAAGTTACCGCTGAAGAGTTTTTACAAAACCATAGATCAAAATTCTTTGAGCCTAACGAGTCTTATGAAAACGATTCTTACAAGCTGTGGGATTATGTAAACGAAAATACAGTTACTGGCTGGAACCTTGGGGACTTTAAAGATTGTGAATTTACATACGCCTTTTCATCACTAGGCAGTGCGGTCGGTAAAAGATCTGGTCGTGATCTTGTTGATTTTCATATCGTGCATCATGGCTCTGGATATATACAAAACGCAAACTACGCCATGCCAACCAATATTGATAGCGGTGTAGCCTATCACTCTCAAATTGAGAACGACTTTTTAAGATTCCATCTTTCTGATGTAGACAGTTCGCTCAAGTCTGCACACAGAAGAATTACAAAAAGTTTGCCGACTGGTTATAAGTTTACAGAAGACGCTATTGTTGTTGATACAGTTATTGAGCATAGTACTAGCGACGATATAAATTGGGGTGATTGTATTCCAACAAGAGACTTTGCTTGCACTAAAGATCTGCACATTCATAAGGGCCGTATTGGACCCAAGGTTATCGTCAGTCTTTATACAAAACGTCAAGAACCAAGGTGGTCTACAGACGAACCGAACTGGGGTCTTATCAATAGAGACATACATTATCTCGACCCATCAAGCTGCATTATTAAACTAGAAAGCAAGTTTGATTATGATAGCCTAACAGATACTTCTGAGCAATGGGCGCTGTTCCCAGATGAGCCAAGATATAAAGAGTTTGGAGAGAAATACTTCTCAGACGATATCAATGACATGTTTTTGCAATATGACATTGTATATCCAACAGGTTCTCCGTTTGAGTCTACAATAAAAATTCACAGTTCTCACGTTAGACTAGAGAACGCAAATATGAATTTAACCTATGGCAATATGAATATTTTTGCCAGCGGTGGAAACGTCCTAAACAATAATATACCTTTAAATATTCTTGGTAGTGACGGCTCAGGTATATTTGACGATCTTGCATTAAATATTAGCGGCAAAACGTGGGAAGAGATAAATAGCGATAATTTTAAGATGTTCACCGAGGGTATGATTGTATTAAACAGCCCAATGAACCTCTTTACTGAAGCTGTAGCGACTGTAGACTCTTCATACAATCCGCCCGGAATGTCTATGTTCATCTCAGGTCAGCTGCCAGATTCGGGCAGCGGAGCGATGAACCTTGTGTTCCCTGTTGTACGAGGCCTTTTAGATCCATATATGCCTCTTGTGGTTGCTAATAATGATACGTCGTCTGCACCTTCTGGCTATTTAAATCTATTTACATATGCGCCAAGCGGAGACGGTTGGACCGGTGTAAGAAGTATAGCACCTCCGTTATTTGTTAATGCGGTAGGGGTGACTGAGCCAATAGCGCTATCTCCATCGCTTAACCTTAATATAGTAGGAACGTCTGTACCAACTAACAGATTTCCATCATCTAGTGTTAGTTTGTTTATCGACGCCCCGTTGACGCTTTCCGAATCTATGCCTCTGGTGATTACCAACACTCCAAATGTTGTTGGGGATGCATCTGTTGGCGGAAGCGGAAATACATCGGTAAATCTATTCTTAGCTAATTACGGAGGAGTTGGTTCTGCTTATGTTTCTTGGTACAACAAGAGTTACGGCTTATCAATAAGCGAGTCTGACAACTCTTACGCCACACTTTCAGTTGGAAATGAAATAAGAGGCGTCGAGACTATAGGTTATGGCGCCTGCGACAGTGACAGCCCAAGAAAAGCCATTCAACCAACAATTGTTTCTCACGGAACGGTTTGGTCCCCAGAGAAATGTGAGGAGGGTGGTATATTCAGAGCTACATCTACTTATACTAATCTCACAGCTTCTGGTTTCGGAGATACTACCGGTTTCTACAGAAATTACTACGGAATAAGAAAATACCCCGGACTTATTCCAGACGCTCCTTACAACTTGACCATGAACATAGTTACAGGTCATACAAACCCAATAAAAGTCCCAAGAAATATAGATGAATGGGAATATGGTCATTGTGGGCCAGAACATTTCCTTGACAGCGGGTGCTGCCCACAGGAGTGTGATTCTAGTATCGTATACTCTGGCGGGAAACTGATTGGTGATTATCCATACTTAAATAATGACGCAGAAGCTACACCTCCGTCTGGAAGAAATACTGGCGATCAATATGGAAGGTCAGTCAAAGTTGCTGGCGACTTAATGGCTGTTAGCGCTCCAAAAACACATATTCCCTACATTGATCCCGCAACAAACTCTGAAGCGCAAATAGATGACGCTGGGGCTGTTTATCTCTATAGAAGAGGCGAGGATGTCGCCGGAATGAAAGCTCCGTGGCACATGGAAGATAAGCTGATGCTTCCATCTGGATTTAGAAAAGACTTTATATCCAGAGAATTTGCAGAGATGGTTCGCTTTGATCAGTTTGTTGTTTCTGGTAGACAATGGGCTATCGGTCAAGAGGGTCGTCAGTTTGGATATTCGTTAGACATGTCTTCTAGTGGGGACAAAGAGACAATCGTTGTAGGCGCCCCGTTTGCGAAGTGGACTAGAGAGTTTGATACAATTGAAACATCTGGAATACCAGTTGCCATGATGGTATTTACAGATGCGTTTAATTATAGCAAAGAAAAGGTAGAGGGTATAGCTGGAGCCTCAAGAAAGTGGGATGTTCTTTATAAATACTTCTCCGCTCCTTGGTATGCTGGCACAGACTATGAATTCCAGCCGCAGCTTAGAACCAAGCTGTTTATTTTCCAAGTTATGATGTCCGACCAAGAGCAGCCCCCAGTTAATCACGATAGTGACTGGTTTAAGCATGTTTATCTTCCTAGAATGGACGATAAGACTCTGACCGATCAAGATGGCGTACAAGCTACCTACGATGCCATGCTGAGTGGTGTTACTAGAGCTTTCTTGTCGGCTTTCCCTCAAGATCAAGAGCCTCACAGCGGAATCCCTCCAATTGTTGGTGTTTTCCAAGAAGATAGTAATAGTGGCGGTGGGGCGTTCTACCTAGACAGCTCAAACAATGTAGTCGATGATTTTATTAGCTTCTACAAAAATCATGCATACGTTAGCGGTGTTGTTGATCCAGAAACTGGAGTTTCCGAAAGTGGGTATATCAATAAGATACTTGACAAGTCTGAAGGATGGGATTCAGCATCCATAGATCTTTTGAATCAGACACTGAACTCTGGGAACTTAATTGAACAAGACGTATTAAAATATATCACTAGCGGGGTTGGTCAGGAGTGGGCGCAGGAAAATTCGTATGATTTCCAGCTTCCACCTTCATCTGGCGGTAGAGTTTACGTTTTTGAAAACGAGAGTGGTACATTTAACTGTGTTCAAGAGATCCTTTCATTCTCTGACAGAGCAACAACACAAGAAGATGACCTGAGCTTTGGCTACGGTATGCAATACAATGATAGGTATGGACACTCCGTAGCTATTAGTAAAAATGCAGAAACAATTGCTATCGGTTCGCCGTACACACACACTCCTTGTGAAATTTTCCAAAGAGATGAAACAGAAAACGATAGAATGTATAGAAATGTTAGAGATTTCTTGGCTTCTATCGGAGAAACAAACGCTTTAGATAGATATGATCTTAGACTTGCCGTCTCTGGAGAACAAGAAGTTCAACGGCTCGGTTATTATGAGATGACTCCAGATCAAAAACTTAGAATAAGAATTAAGCACAAGATCGAGCTTTACAAGCCTATTTTCAACTATAGATATAGTGATATTTCATCAACTGGTACTTGGAAGTTTATTCCAGAACATTTTGCTGGTACTTCTAGACTCGGCTATAGCTCTACTGTTAATGACGACGGAACAATTGTAGCTTTCGGCGCTCCTACAGATTCAACCACTCTTTTTGAAGATACTAATGTTTGGTACAAAGCTGAAGACACTTGGGCGTCTTACACAAACGCTGGCGCTGTTAGAGTGTTTGAAGCACGAAAGATTTACCCACATAGCGGTGTTGTAGAGTTTACTAGGTTTGGTAATCTTGACAGATCGACACACCACCTCGAAAGAGATCAAGGCTTATACGATCAGATGAGCTTGTATTTTAGCACTGGAGACAACCCAAAACAGTTTAGAAGAACAGACTTTGAAGAAATTGAAATTCCAAGAGATGCTGGGCTTGCATTTATTATTACGCCAGAATACGACGCCGACAGCGATGAGATTATAGACAATATCAAACAGTGGCTTGCGCTTGGTGATAGAACGCTTGTTCTTGTTGGTAATGACCCATTCTATGAAGAAAATGGGCTTTACAAGAAATCTAACGATATTATTAATAGAGTTTTGAAAAAACTTGGCTCTAGAATGAAGATCATTCCGGCGCGAAGTCACAGAGAGTCTCTTCCAGATTGCATATCTAGTGAAGATGTCTTTAATGATAGATGGAATGTCACAAAATCGTTTAAGCCAGAGTACAACCATACAAATAAATACCCATCGCTCATTTCTAACAACAATATCTTTGCTAAGGGTGTTGGCGATATTGTAATGAACCTAGAAGACACAAATATTGTTGGCATGGATTCTACTAAGTTCTTAGAGTTTTCACCATGTGACAAAGAGAACAAAGAACTCTGTGCATTGCCTCTAAAACATTTAGGCGATCTTCGCGCTCAATGGAACGAAACGTGCATAAAAACAGCAGGGGATATGTCTAGAAAGATAGAATACAAGAAAAACTGGGCGTGGCATTTTGCTAATCCAAACCCCGCTCAGGAGTGTGATGATTATCCGATCAACCCACGACCTGTATTAAATAGACCTTATGAAGATATTGTTCCTGTATTGACTGCTGCTGAATGGCTTCCAGATACAGTTAAAATTATTCCAGCTAGAAGCGGCGTGAATGAGAATAAGGAATATTGCTATGAGGATGTTTATGTTCCAAATCCCGGCATCAGAAAAGATTTTGCACCAGTGCAAGAAGACTGGGAGCTATTCTCCATTTACGAAAACGAAGATTCTAATCCAGACGGAACTTTCTCTAACTTCGATTTAGGAACATTCGTTGACCCAGTAGAAAAGAACGAGAGAGATCCACTCATTCAATCTATCGGAACTCAGTATGAAGGCAAACCAGAAGTAAGAACTAGAGTGCTATTACCAGATAGTATTTTAGCTTTGCAAGAAAAACATTATGCTATTGATGAAAACGGAGACAATTTAGCTACAGGATCTCATGTTGTAATCATGGCTTCCTTGCTTGGTGAAAACAAGAGAAGCTTTGGCGCTACCGGAGATGTTGATCAGCCAAGCTACAATGACGATGAAAACATCTTATTCTATGTTAATATGCTTATAAACGAGTGCGATGCGTCCGTTAAGGTTTTACAGCTTGGTGGCTGGACTGGATGGGAGTCATTTAAAGACGCTTATGACAACGGAATTGATAGTCAAACAATTAAAGATTCTAATATTTTGCGTCAAAGATTAGAGTCGTATAATATTCAGGTCGAAGAAAATGTTGTTATAACAAATGAGACTCAATTATTTGAGGAACAAGACCCCGTAACTGCAAACCGTGTATCAGCTCTTTGGATTGCTAATCCGAAAGGTAAACCAGACGACGTTCAAATCGCTAAGATGTCTGAGTTCTTAGCTAGGGGCGACAAGAAGATAATTATAACATACGCTGGCAATAGGTATGAAAACCATCAAATTATAGCTGACAATGTAGCTTATATCTGTGAAAAATTAAACCTTGGTAGCAGACCTTGTTTTGTTCCATCAATAAATGAATACTTTGTTCAAGGAACAAGTAGTGTTGAGGCTGGTAATCAGATACCGTATCCATATGAAGGTGATTCTGCAATTCAAATTTTGAATCCAAACACGTTACCAACCAAAGGTTGTGCAGACGGGTATGAGTTTTATACGCCACACAGCGCAAGGCCAGTTGACACCAAGGTTGGTAAGTTTGCTCTTTGGCCGTATAATTACGACACTTCCGCTGGCTATACTGGAGAGGGCGCTTTACAAGCCACGGACTACATTCCTATCTCTGGTGGTGGCGATTTTACACGAATTATTTCCTATGCAGATCCAATTCGAGACAAAGAATACTTCCCGGTCGATCTTTACAGGATTGATGCAGAGTCTACAGTAACGTTCCCAGCAGTTGTAGGCTCTGGCTATAGGATGTTTGTCAACTGGGTTTCTGAAACAGACTCTGACTTCCATCAGATTGATGGCTCTGTTTCTCCAGTTTCGTTTAGTCCGTATTGGCCAGAAGGGGAAGACCCAGACGGTGGCAATAGAGAAGGTTACTTACAACTCAAGAAAACTGAACGCTATACACCAAGATCAACTTACATTGATTTCATAGCGACAAAACCAGTCATTACTCTTAGGCTAAACGCTAAACACGAGGGTATTTCAGCAGAAGGAGAGATCAATGCTGGAAGAAATCTTCCTCCAACAACACCTAGAGTGCTTTCTGTTTCTGGCTGTCCTTTAGCTATTAATGAGACAGAGGTAGATCGCGGTCATACTGAGAAGCGACCCTGCGATCCTCCATTTACAATTACGTATGAATACTGGTATTACCCAGAGCAAAGAATTGTTATACCGGGAGAGTTTAGACCTATTAAACATCTGAGTGAACAATATTGCAGCCCATTTGCCCCTACGTGTGAAGAAGACTCAGAACTTTGTTGTCCACCCAGAGGCGAGACAGAAATTGAAGATGGTCCAGTTGTTGTTGCTGAAGAATTTGAACATTTTTCTGCCGGGACAAATGGGGCTAGAAGATCAAAGATTGTCGTAATATCGGACTCCACAATCATTCAAGGTCAATGCCCACAATATCGTTCAGATGCGATTTATGAAAACCAGCAGTTTATTAGAAGTCTTTATCCAGCGTCCTCAGACAGAGGAACAGGTGATGGTGAGCTTGATAGACAAATAAATAACCTCTTGGATGGCAACCAATTTGAATTTACCCAGAAGTTACGTGCGCCAGAAAGGGGTAGTGCTGCTAAATACTATGCAGTTTCTGGTATAAATAATACTGCCTCACCTCTTTATGGTGGCGGCGGCATTTATGGTAGCCTCGGTAGGTACACAGATAGAGAAGACTATTATTTACCAGCAAATCCGGGTTTTGTAAGAGAAAAAAATCCAGTAGGTGGAGATAAGATAGCGGAAGAGATTAAGAAGTTTGGTCAGCGAGCGCTTTCAACGTATGGTATCTATCCGAGATTTAGCGGCGACTTCTTGAACACCGGTTCTTATGATCTTGGTGGAGAATTCCCACAAGGTTATATCTTAGACGCTGGTATTGGCGGCGGTCTTCCAGACCTCATGAAGATTACAGACGGTAAAGATTACTTAGATTTTGAATACTTTACTTCTGGGTGTCCCGGTGATCTTTTTGGATTTTCAATTAGCATGACACAAAACAAGCTGGTTGTTGGCACTCCGTTTAATGCGTACAACACATTTACAGCTATAAGCGGTGTAAGCGGTATCGTACAATGGCATGAGATTCAGAACGGCCCAGATTTCTCAGGTATAGATTTATGTGAGCATGGCGGCGCTGGAGCAGCTTTCTACTTTGAAAGAACCGGCAGTGGTACAAATGTTCGTGATGAGTTTTTACCTTGGGAGTTTGTCCAGAAGATTAAACCAAGCAACGTCAACGTAGGAATGATTAACCCTTCAATTAGTCAACTTGCTGCGAATGGCGATCACAATCTAGATCCAGACTTCTTACAGGTTTATGGTAGCAGACCTGACCAATTTGGTTATTCTGTTGCTATTGATGATGATGTAATAGCTGTTGGCGCTCCAAATCACGATTTTGAAGCCGTCCATGACCACAGTATTTACAATAGCGGAGAGTTTATTAGAAAAGAATTTGGCAGAGAGTTTGTAATTCCACATCACATCGTTCACGATTTAGGCTCTTCCGGTGTTCGCAATCAATTTGCAAATAATAGTGGCGTTCTTGTTCTCAACAACGGCGCTGTGTTTACATTTAAGCACGACATTATAGACTGGAAGACTCTAGATAAATCTTGGGCGTTTATCGAAAAGCTATACCCTCAAGGACATAAAGATAGAACAGCTGCTAACAAGTATTTCGCTACGCTTTCTAGCGGTTGTGAAAACGATCACTTTGGATGGTCAGTTGCTCTTAACAGGGCTGGCCGTGGTGATAGCGATTATACACTTGTTGGAGGCTCGCCATTCCACGATTTTGCTACCAGCGGTGAACACCCACTTAGCGCTACTGATGCGACACCTGAAAATGGTCTTGCTAGCGCGGGTTCTGCGTACACATTTGATGGAATGTTAAGAGAGCAACTTCCTTCTATTCCTAATTCTGGCGGCTGGATTGAAGCAGCTGTATTTGGGCATAAAGGCCCAGATACCCTAAGAACTATGGTTTACCAACCTACCACTGGACTACCACAGGTAATTACAGTTAGCGGCCTTGTTTTTGCCAATAGCGATGGTAGCATCTTCTTAGAGGGGTCTGGATTTGACCCAGCTGAGAAGGGCTTTATAGCACATAGACCATACGTGCAGTCTGTCTTTGGGCATAGACTACACGGGACACTAAATCGCACTTGGATGCCTATAAATATCTTTGGAACGCCAAACTCATTAGCGACAGAACCCTCTGGAATGAGCCTATTTATTGAGGGTCCAGAGTCCGCTTATGTGTATAATAGTGTAGGAATGAACGTATATGGCGTGACAGATATTAATAGCGGGATAATGAATCTTGTGACTTGGACACCATCAGGAACTGCTAACAGCGGGGTGTTCAACCTGAGTATAAACTCAGGACCACCAAAGAATAACCTTAATTTAAACGTTAGAGGTCGATAATGCCAATTAGAGTAAGATACAAGAATGTAGCAGGACAAGAGTGTACGATTAGACCAACACCTCTTGTTTCGATTAGTTCTGAATTAAATCAGACTGGAGCTGGTGATATACTTGGCGTTACATATACAATAACTTTAACCGGCAAATTATTACCAGATCAGGGGATGCCATATGCAACCAATATTGCTGGCGCAAGATTCGGCGGTGTTGGAGGTATAGGTCCATACGGACAATTCGACAACCAAAGCTCCCATTTTGGATATAACAAACCTCCGGGACAGCCAGTTCCGCTTGGGCAAGAATCTCAGGCTATCATGAGTAAGCAAAGAGCTTTAAGAGAGCTATTTGCTAATCATGGTCAAAGAATGGAAATTACAGACGTTGGGCTTGACAGCGGTGGCGTTACTCTTTATCCACGAATTGTTAATATCAGTTTTTCAGAAGGTACTCACGTAACATCGTGTGACTATACTATCACTCTTGAGGCAGACTTACTTTATAGTTCAGATGGTGGAAATACTGCCGATGGAGATGGTTTTAGACATCAATCAGACCCTCTTGGTAATTCCAGACCAATACAAGGTATCGACAACTTATTCTGGGACACATACGGAAACGCATTTATTAAAGATTTTTCTGAAAGTTGGTCGTTAGAGGTTGATGAGGCTCAGGGTGAGCTTGTAAATCTACACGATGAAGATATCGGCGCGGCTTACAGAATTACCCATCAAATATCAGCAACGGGAAAAGACCATTATGGTCCTATGGGCAATGGAACCGTGCAAAGAATATTACCTTGGCACTCTGCGAAGAAATTCGTACAGGCAAGATTGTCTTATGAGCCAGCCTTAGCAAATGATGTTTTAGATTCTCTTGGCAATTATAACCCTATTTATCAAGGCTATCCAAACAAAACTAGTTTAGACCCTTATGCGTCTATCCCAAACGCTCATCCTGTACCAAACTTCATGGGTGTAATCGGTGGCGGCGCATTGGATCTTATTCAGGCATATGGCGGCTGGAACCATACCAGAACTGAAAGCATTGACGAGACGGCTGGTAGCTATTCTGTATCTGAAACATGGCTTGTGGCATCTGGATCTGCTTATGAAACATATACAATGAGCCTTAATAGTAGCACTGGAAGTCCATTTACATCCGTCAGTATAAATGGAAATATTAAGGGACTGTCAAAACTAAGGGCAAACTCCGTTGAGTATGGTGGATCAAACTCTGTTGGAGTAAATCCTAAAACTCTTTACACAAAGTATGAAAGCGCTCTTCGGCACTACAATAATATATCAAATAATCAATTTTTTGGCGTTGGTAGTTTGGTATACAAAAGAGCAAATAATCAGACGCAAGTTCAGCTTAATTCAGAGCCTTTATCTGTTGCTCTTGGTATGAACAAGCACGCTGGAGAGATTACTTATTCTCTTGAGTTTGATAATAGGCCGACCAACATTATATCGAATGTTATATCTGAAAATATTAGTGTAAACGACACTTATCCGGGAGATGTTTTTTCTGTTATACCAGTTATCGGTAGAGCTACCGGTCCCGTTTTGCAATACATAGGCGGTAGAACTGAATACAAAAGAGATATTTCATTAAACTTGGTTATGGACCATACAAAAATTCCATACGATTCTGGAAGAACTCTTATTTTAGCAAAGCCTAGTGTTAATGAACCAACAGCTTCTGAAATCGCTCGATTACTAGAAAGTTTAAGTCCAGCCAATGAGCCGGGAGTTAGAAAGTATTTTATTAACGCGCCGAGTGAGACTTGGGAGCCAAAAGCTGGAACATATAGTTTTAACATATCGTTCACATATGAATTAGATAAGTAGGGCTTGTTATGAATGTTTTTCCAAGCTCAATTTTTCCAGCAATAAGCGGTCAAGCCGATGGAGCGTACCCATCTGGATATAATAGTATTCCTGAAAAACAAGAACAGCTAGAAGCAGGTAGTGGTCTTTTTACTGGTAATCTTGCTGACTATCATCAGGATAGATCATTTCCAGACAGCCTTGTGCCTACGGGGGCTTCATTAAAGAAGTCTGGCTTCGGTGGCGGTGGTATAAATAAACATTACCCATCTCCACTTAGTTATCAAGCCGGGAATAATCCTGATGGTACACTTTATGGGTCGTCTGGTATATTCGTTACATACCCACCTCACAGTGGTTCGCCAGAGTGGGTAGGCTATGACGGCTCAAAAGGAAGTGGCATATTCAATTTTAAAGAGTTAATTAGCAATTTCTCTAATGCAAAGGAGAGTAGAGAAGCGGCTTCTGGTATATATGATTTTACAATATTTAATGACTACATCCATTACGAAAGCCCTGAATCTCAAGCGGGACAATCTCAAGTTGAAAGTTCTGATGTGGGAGTGGCTGAAGATGGTGGGTCAATACTACCTTCCGCCAATGATGAAACCGGTAATGAAATTAGAATACCCTTTGTTGCAGATTTGGTTCCAACCACACAGGCGTGGGATAGGTATAAAACACCAGAAGATCCAAGCGATTTTGATACAGACCCAGAATATGAAACGGATGATGGAAATGACGAAGGCGATGGACAAGACGCCGGAACAGGAACAACAGGAGCTTAATAATGCCTAATTTACATGGATATAGTGTAGCACCCCCAAGCGCTGTATATGGAGCAAGCTGGCCGTCTGCGTCGGGGTTAGTTTTAACGCAGGGGTATCGCGGAGCTTTATCAGTTGCCGGTTGGACTTCTGGCAATGAGGGTTATCCACAACAAACATTTCTTGGTGCGTCTCTTCGTTCATTTAATGTCAGCGCTGGCTTTGGCGACACTAGCTCTACTATGGGTATTGAGCTTGTTAATGACGAGTTCAATAAATCAGATGGGACTCCTCTTGGACAAGGTGACGATGTATATCATAGCGGAAACGGGGACAAGTTTACGCCGCCCGTTGTTGGTTCACCCGTGTTTTTTAAGTTTGGAAAGAATTTTGCTACATTAGAACAGGCTTTTCGTAAAGATTTCGACCAGATATATAAAACAGATACGCTTGAAATGCCAGACAATCCGTTTCCAATTGTGGCGACAACGCTACCTATAGACAGACAGCCAAACGGTTATTATCTCCTAGAGAAAAACAATAAAAATCAAACCGCTTGGTGGATAAACAAAAGCGCGCTTCTTAATCCAGAAACAAAATGGAGAGGGTTTGCTCATTTCACATTCGGCGGAATCTTACAAAGTTATACTGAAAATAGAAGCCCTGCTGGAAATCCCCTTTACAGCGTTAAGCTAGTTGACCCAAGGGAAATTCTAACAAATACACAGTTGGTTTTAAGTAATTATCAAGGTACGACATTCAATAATAAGAACCTATATAATATTTATGGGTTCTTAGAATATGACCCATCTCATAAACTGGTTAATGAACTTGAATCAAAAGCTACAAAGAAAAGTATTCTTGAAAAGAAAGTAGACCCAAGTGGATACGTTTCTTACACTGGCAGAGATGAGTATATTTTTGAAAGCCCTACTTCTATTGAGCATTTTAGCGGAGATTCAGACAAAGCAGCCGACATGTCTGGAATTTTTCCAATAACAGGTCAGGGTTACTCAAGAAGATCAGATAATGGTATACCTTGGTATCGTGTTGACCAAGCGATGAAGGCTTTGTTTTCTTATGATACTGAATTGCCAGCAGAATACAATGACGCTGGTTTTGGAGGTGTGATTGATTTTCGTGGTTATAATTACGTGGTTGACTGGGGCGGTATACCCACAGAAGAAATCCCAAACACATATTATCTAGATTTTGATCAAATTTCTATGATGGATCTGGCGCAAGAGCTATGTGATGTTCTTAGTCGTGATCTTTTTGTTTCCCTCTTACCAGTTATTGATCATCCTAGTTGTGCATACTTATACAAGAAGAACCAAGAATTAATTAGCAAAGCGGCTGGTCTTCCTAGTGGGGAAAAAACTCTCGTTTTAGGCAGCGGTCTTGTTACCGGCATCATTAGGATTGATACTATCGACAAAAAGAAGCCACCAAAGGTAGGAGCTATTAAGAAGTATCTTGATGAGCTTGAATCAAAAAATATTTTTGTTGAAAATAGAGATATTGGCTTTGAAGTTTCTAATGTCACGACAGATAGATTTATTGTCGGGGCGCAAGAAGTTGATATGTATTATTTTAATGGGTTGAGAGATAGAGATAATTATGCAGCACGTAGAAATGAAAGCGGTAGTTCTGAAGGAAAATCACAGCAAGAAGCAATGCAGGAAGCCAAGTGGAAGCTTAAAACTTGTTGCAACCAGCAGATTCTGCCCTATTACGGTTTACTCGGAAACAATGCGGTTTCAATTCCTAGAGGGTTTGGTTCCTATCAGCAAATTTTGTTAGACGCTACCAACCTTGACGCTCACGGTGTCGGGGCTTATTATGTTGCAACAGAAATGGAGTTACGTGCGGCGGCGGTTTCTTATGAACAGTGGAAAAAGTTCTTGATACTTTATAATGAGCTTTATATTCAAGAGCTTTCTGAAAATCAGGCATTTTATGCAGAACTTAGCAAAAATTTAGCGGTAGAAATCCCCGGAATCAATGATCAGATTGACTCTGACGGCGAGCTTTCAAAACAGCTTGACGCTCTTACTAAAGGCGGTAGGAATTTTGGGGTAGCTGTTCCGCGATCTGTTTGGAATTCTGATAAATCTCCACAATCGCAACCGCAATCGGAAGATGATGAAACGCCGCCAGAAGAACCGGCGGAAGAGGGGGCGGCGGCAGCGGAAGCGGGGCCAGAAG
>Ga0181590_10002470_pt1 | contig 15596 bp, 18 predicted proteins | sample 071ome_34_FD_132446 | JGI IMG/M metagenome (GOLD analysis project Ga0181590, IMG submission 132446) | Coastal salt marsh microbial communities from the Groves Creek Marsh, Skidaway Island, Georgia - 071411BT metaG (megahit assembly) | ecosystem: Environmental > Aquatic > Marine > Intertidal...
GTCGTCTGGCCGAGGTGCGTAAAAACGGCACCGAGCCAGCGCTTGGCCCGGATGCGAAGTCTCAGCTATCGGTGCGCTATGTAGATGGCAAGCCGCTGGATGTAACCTCGGTTGTTCTATCGACACAGCACTTGGACGAAAGCCTGACGTCCGAAGACGTACGCCGCATCGTTCAGCCCTATATCGAAGAGGTCCTGCCCGAAGGTTGGCTGACCAAAGACACCGTCTGGCACGTCAACCCGACCGGCAAGTTCGTCATCGGCGGACCGGATGGCGACGCTGGCCTGACCGGGCGCAAGATTATCGTCGACACTTACGGTGGCGCAGCCCCTCACGGTGGCGGCGCGTTCTCGGGCAAAGACCCGACCAAGGTAGACCGCTCGGCGGCATACGCAGCGCGCTATCTGGCGAAAAACATCGTAGCGGCAGGTCTGGCAGATAAAGCCACACTGCAACTGTCCTATGCCATCGGCGTGGCCGAACCTCAGTCGATCTTTGTCGATACCCACGGCACCGGCAAAGTGGACGAAGCGGCCATCGAAGCGGCGATCCCCCAGATCATGAGCCTGACCCCGCGTGGTATCCGCACGCAACTGGGTTTGAACAAGCCGATCTATTCGCGCACAGCGGCCTACGGTCACTTTGGCCGCGACCCCGAAGCCGATGGTGGTTTCAGCTGGGAGCGCACGGATCTGATCGAGGCGCTGAAAGCCGCGATCTGAACGCCTGCATTTATAGAGATCACAAAAAGGCGCATCTTTGGTGCGCCTTTTATTCTTATAAATACCTGCAAAATAAGCATAAACTAGAGTTTATATCTGCATATCTGATCCGCGGTTTATAGCGCGGCTGTCGGGTTTCGGGTTTGAACGGGTCATACCGTTTTCAGATTCGAGCACAAAATGTCACGCCAACAAAACCCAACCGACTGCGAACCTTCCGTTCCCGTCTGGGACAAATTTGTCCGGATATTCCACTGGAGCCTCGTGCTGTGCATTTTCACAGCCATGGTGACCGGCTTTCTGATGGGGCCGGAAATGGTGCCGGTGCATGTTTATGCCGCAACGACCGCCACAGTTCTTTTGTTCCTACGAATTCTCTGGGGCTTTTTTGGCCCAACCTACGCGCGGTTTTCGTCTTTCACCTTTTCACCACGCACAGTGTTGCGCCACGCGCTGGCTGTTCGATCCGGCCATGCAAAACGCTATCTGGGTCACAACCCGCTGGGCGGCGCGATGATCCTTGCCCTGATCGCTGCCATTGCCCTGCTTGGGGTTACAGGTGCCGTCGTACTGGGCGGTGTTCTGAAAATCGGGCCGCTTGCCGGATTTGCATCCTATATGACTGGTGATGCCGCAAAAGAAGTGCACGAGTCGATTGCGCTATTCTTGCTTGTTCTGGTGGTTGGTCACATCGGCGGAGTGGCGTTTGAAAGCAAACACGCCAACGACCCGCTCGTGCCCGCCATGGTCACCGGCAAGAAACCCGCGCGTGATGGCGATGTGAAGTCTCCGACCGTCCGCGTTTATCTCCGAACGATGGTGGTGGTCTCGGCCTTGGGGCTCGCTATCACTGTTGGCGGCATGACCGCGATGGCTTCAAAAAAGTCCGCGAATATGCCTGTGACGAACATCTCGCCACTTGTCGCAGATGAATGCACCGCTTGCCACATGTTCTACCACCCCAGCCTGATGCCCGCCAAAAGCTGGGCAGCGCTGACGGCTACCTTGGATGATCACTTTGGCGAGGACGCCTCGCTTGACGAAGAAACCACCGCCGAAATCCGCGACTGGTTGATGACCCATGCGTCCGAGACTGCCGACACGCAGCCTGCGAATATCTTCACCCGTGCGCTTGCTAACGGCGCATTCACCCTGACCGAAATGCGCTTCTGGAAGCAGATGCATCACGAATTCTCGGACGCCGATTTCAGTGCCGCGCCGGTCTATACCAAATCGAACTGTGCCGCCTGTCACAAGGACGCGTCCACCGGCATGTTCAGCCCTTTCAAAATCGAAGAGTGAGGCAAATATGAAGAAACTTATCATGACGGCAGTGGCCATTGGTCTTGGCACGATCGCACTGGCCGATACCCCGGCATCAATCCTGAAAAGCTACGAAGCCGAGGCCGGAGCCGCAGGTTCTGTGGCGCGTGGTCAAGACCTGTTCATGTCCCAGCACACCGGCGGCAAACCGGACACGCCAAGCTGCACCACCTGCCACACCTCGAACCTGAAAGCGTCAGGCCAAACCCGAGTTGGTAAAACCATTGGCCCGATGGCCGTGTCAGCCAATCCTGAACGTCTGACAGATGCAGCGTTTGCCGCGAAATGGCTGCGCCGCAATTGTAAATCTGTGCTGGGCCGCGAATGCGACGCGCAGGAAAAAGCCGACATTATCGCCTATTTAATGAGCCTGTAAGGAGGTCCCATGTTCAAGAAAACCCTATTAGCCGTCACACTTGGGTCCGTTGTTTTCGGCCAGTTTGCCCGCGCCGATGGCGACTATGTCCCGCCAGTTAAACACGCGCTCACTCAGGAAGAATGCTCGGCCTGCCATATGGCCTTTCCGCCAGCGTTCCTGCCCGCACGGTCATGGAGCAAAATCATGAACACGCTGGAAGACCACTTCGGCGAGGACGCGTCTTTGGACGAAACTTCGCGGCAGGAGATTGAGGATTACCTAGCAACCCACGCTGCGGATGCGGGCAACCGCAGTTCGCGTTTCCTGCGCTCCATTGCGGGAACAACGCCGATGCGGATTACTGATCTTGGCTGGTGGCAGCGTGAGCATAACCACGAAGTCAGTCAGCGCATGTGGGATAAAGCCGGTTCGAAATCGAACTGCACCGCTTGTCACCGCGGCGCCGAACGCGGATATTTCGACGACGATTGATGCAAGCTGAAAGGGTGCGCAGTTATTGCGCACCTTTTTTTTCCGGCACCGTGGTCCTATGAAGCAGAACAAGATCATCATAGGCGCCGGACAAACCAGATACGACGGCTGGATTGCGACACAACTAGACACTCTGGACGCCACAAATCCCGCAGATTGGCAGGCAATTTTACAGGGGCAAAGGGCGGATCGTGTTCTGGCTGAACATGTCTTTGAGCATTTGACCGAAGCCCAGACCCATGAGGCGCTGAAACATATTGCTGCAATTCTTTCGCCGAAAGGAATGCTTCGGATTGCAGTTCCAGACGGATATCACCCCGATCCCGAGTATATCGATTATGTCCGCCCAGGTGGCACTGCACCGGGGGCGGATGATCACAAAATCCTCTACACTTACAAAACCCTGTCTGCCGTAATCGAACAGGCCGATTTACAGGTCCGCCTGATCGAGTATTTCGACGAAAAGGGATGTTTCCACGCAGTCCCTTGGCGGTACGAGGATGGCCACATCATGCGCTGCGCCGCTTTGGACGGGCGTAATAAAGACAGGCCGTATTCCTTCACCTCGTTGATTGCGGATATTACGTTGCCTGTTTAGTTGGGCGACTCTCTGATGGGAGCGATGAAATGAAACGCATCATGATCATAGGGGCTTCGGGCGCGGGCAAGTCGACGCTGGCGCGATGGTTAGGGCAAAGCCTGAACCTGCCGGTGGTTCACATTGACTCGATGTATTTCACCCAAGGCTGGGTGGAGCGCCCGCGCGAGGAAACTCTGGTGATGATCCGCGAAGCCACCCAAGCACCGGAATGGGTGTTTGAAGGGAATTGTTCCACCAGCTTTGACGAACGGGCCGAGCTGTCTGATCTGATCGTGGTTCTTGAACTGGGCAAAGTCAGGCGTCTGATGCGCACCCTATGGCGCAGTCTGCGCTATTACGGCCGGACCCGCCCCGAAATGGCACGGGGATGCCCAGAACGGTTCGATTTCGAGTTTATCAGTTGGGTCTGGAACTACGACACACATTCCCGTCCCAAGATGGAGGCTTTCGTGCAGCGTTGGCAGGGGAAGCGGCCGATTGTTCGGATTTCATCCGCAAGGCAAGCACGGCGGTTCGGGTATGCGCCGCACGCGTTTCTGATAAGGCAAAGGCGGGGTGAACCCCGCCCTGCCGAATGTATCGTGAGGTTATTCTGCCGGAACGCCCACCGGTTTGCGGTTATCTAGTGCATAGCCTCCGGCACCAAGGGCAACCACCATCAGCATGCCACCAGCGATGCTTAGGTTTTTCATGAACGAAATCATCTCGCCCTGTGCGGCCATGCCTTCCATGCCAAAGGATGGCAGCAGATGAAACAGAATGCCCGACAGGAAGCTAAAGCCAGCAAGCCCCAAGGCGACAAGGCGGGTTTGCCAGCCTAGTAGCAGGGCAATGCCGCCGCCCAGTTCGGTAATGATCACCAGCGGCAGAAGCGCACCGGGCACGCCCATCATTTCCATGTAACCTTGGGTACCTGCGTAGCCGGTGATTTTTTGCGCACCCGCCATGATGAAGATGAATGCCAGCAGCAAGCGCCCTGCCGGAGCGGCGTAGTTTTGAAGATTGGTCATGTGTTCGTTTCCTTTTGCGTCCCGCCCGTTCAGGCGTTGGGGGCAATATTGATATGTTTGTAAAAATGTGTATTCTGGAAAATCAATGACGCTGTGTGCGAATGTGCACAATTAATCGCCTTTTAACCCGCTCCCGAAATTAGTGGTGCCAGTCTGGTTTCGAATAAAGCGGATTACACCGAAGCGTTGATATTAGGCAGATAGCCCTTGAGCCCGTGAAAGAAGATGTCGATTTCCAAGGCGAGGTTCACTTCAAAATCGTTCAGCTCTGAGCCGCTCCAGCGATGTTTTTCAAGCCGGTTTAGATAGCCAAGCCGCACTTGTTCATCCTGCGGGTTCAACGACAGTGTCTCGGCGGCGCGCAACAAATCTATCCGTTTGTGAACTTCCCGCATGCCTGCGAATGCCTCGGCCATCACGCGCATCAAGCGCGGCTCGTCTCGCCATGACTTGCCGCCAAAGACTTCTTGAATGGTGCGGTTACCAGCCCCCAAGCAATCATACGCCACACAGCCGCGAAATCCGTTCTGTTTCAGGTGATCGTGAATCGTGCAGCTATGACCCGACAGGTTGCGGCACGGTTCACCGGCGTTTTTATCAAAGGCGAAATCATCGCCTTTATCAAAGTTCAAAACCAAACAGCACAGCGCCGCGCATTTCGAACAATCGGTTTTCAAAAGATCGGTCTGAGACATGGGGCCTTCGTTTGCTGAAATTTGCACGGCAAGGTAACGTGTCCGCCCTATCCCGCAAAACGGCTGATGAGTACAGGGGGGGATTGCATTTCCCTTGTTATCCCGAGGTGTTCCGCAGCTGCTCTTGTCCCTATGCGCGACATTCAGTAAATGCCGCCTCATGAAAAACGACAGACACCCCTCGGGCGCCCCATGGCGCAACTTTTACGGACGGTTCAAGGGCAAGGGCCTGCGGAAGTCTCAGGAAGAATGGCTTGACGGCGATCTGGCGGCCCTCGCCCCGGGCGAGGTGTCTTGGGAGAAAAACCCCGACCGGACGAATATCGACCTGAACGACCTTTTCGGCGGGCGGGATGTCTGGCTTGAGGTCGGCTTTGGTGGCGGTGAGCATATGGTGCATCAAGCAGCCAGCAATCCTGATGTCGGAATCATCGGGTGCGAGCCTTACATCAACGGCGTGGCCATGTTGCTAGGCAAGATCCGCGATGCGGGGTGCGAGAACATTCGTGTGCATCCGGGCGATGCGCGGGACATGTTTGATGTGCTACCGGATGGTTCGATCAGTCGGGCGTTTTTGCTCTACCCTGATCCGTGGCCCAAGAAGCGCCACCACCGTCGTCGGTTCGTGACGCAAGAGCATCTTAAGCCTTTGGCGCGAGTGCTGAAACCCGATGCTATCTTTCGCGTGGCGACCGATATTCCCGACTATGTGCGCCAGACATTAGAAGAAGTCCCGAAAGCAGGGTTCGAGTGGCTGGCTGAGGGACCAAGCGATTGGCGCGAGCCTTGGGGGGACTGGATTTCGACCCGCTATGAGCAGAAAGCGTTTCGCGAGGGGCGGGTGCCCCATTATCTGACGTTCCGGCGGGTGGCTGACTAGGCTTTTTTGAGTATTTTTGCCAAGAAGAAGCAGGGGTGATGGACCCTGCTGAATGCTTGCGCTATCAGGCTTGGGACCAAGATTCAGAGGGACCGATTATGTCAGGCCACGGCACTCCTATTCCGATGACTTCCCGCCCCTGTGGGCCGCTGAAGGGCGAGGCACATGTTCCGGGTGACAAATCCATCTCGCACCGCTCGCTGTTGTTGGGTGCGATGGCGATCGGGGAAACCCATATCACCGGACTTCTGGAAGGCGAGGACGTGCTGGGCACAGCCAATGCAATGAAGGCGTTTGGTGCCGATGTCGAGCGATTGGGCGACGGCGAGTGGCGCGTTTATGGCGTGGGTGTTGGCGGATTTGCCGAGCCTGAGGATGTGATCGATTGCGGCAATGCCGGAACCGGCGTGCGTCTGATCATGGGGGCGATGGCGACCACGGGGATCACCGCGACGTTTACGGGTGATGCATCGTTGCGGTCGCGTCCGATGGGGCGGGTGACGGACCCTATCACGTTGTTCGGTGCGCAAAGCTTTGGCCGTTCAGGTGGGCGTTTGCCGATGACCGTGATCGGCGCGGCCGAACCGGTACCGGTGCGATATACGACGCCGATGGCATCGGCTCAGGTGAAGTCGGCCGTGTTGCTGGCGGGGCTGAACGCGCCCGGTGAGACAGTTGTAATCGAAAAAGAAGCCACCCGCGATCATACCGAGCGGATGCTGGCAGGCTTCGGGGCAGAGGTCACTGTTGAAGAGACGGATGAGGGTCGCGTGATCACTCTGAATGGCCAGCCCGAGCTGAAGCCGCAGACAATTGTGGTACCGCGCGATCCAAGCTCGGCGGCGTTTCCGGTTTGTGCGGCGTTGATCGTTCCGGGATCGGACGTGCTGGTGCCCAACATTGGCCTGAACCCGACCCGTGCGGGGCTGTTCTTTACTCTGCAAGAAATGGGTGCGGACCTGACGTTTGAGAACATGCGCGAGGAAGGCGGCGAGCCTGTGGCCGATCTGCGCGCGAAATTCAGCCCAAACCTGAAAGGGATCGAGGTTGATCCGGCCCGTGCGGCCAGCATGATTGACGAATATCCTGTGTTGTCCGTTGTCGCGGCTTTTGCCGAGGGCGAGACTGTCATGCGCGGCGTGCACGAATTGCGTGTCAAGGAAAGCGACCGGATTGATGCCATGGCCAAGGGGCTGCGCAAGAACGGGATCGAGGTGGACGAGGGCGAAGACTGGTGGATCGTCAAGGGCAAGGGCCACGGCAATGTGCCCGGTGGAGGAGTTGCTGCCAGCCAGTTGGATCACAGGATTGCAATGAGCTTTATGGTCATGGGCATGGCCGCACAAAAGCCGGTCAGCGTGGATGACGGCAGCCCGATTGCCACGTCCTTCCCGATCTTCGAAGGTCTGATGGCGGGCTTGGGCGCGCAACTGGTCCGGTCGAACACATGAGCAAGCTGGTCTGGGGGCTGACAATTGCGGCGGTGCTCAACTATGCTGTTTTGATATGGCTCATGGTGTTTGATCTGGCCCCCGCAACTGGCGGTTTAAAGCCCTTGGACCTTCGGGTTTTTGGCTACAGTTACTATGACGTGCTGACCTATATGGGTACGCTGCGGTTTGAGACAGCCGCGATGTTGACCGGACCCGTGCGGTGGATTGATACAAGCTTTCCGGTGTTGTTCGGACTGGCCGGTGTGGGCTGGATATGGATATCATCCGAAACGCGGGGCTGGGCGACCCGTTCCATTGCTCTGGCCTTTCCGGTCGCCTATGCCGTGACTGATCTGATCGAGAACGTCTATATCGGGCGGATATTGACGGGGGCGTTTCCGTCGGAAACCTTGGTCAGTACGGCCAGCCTGTTGACGATGGTCAAGTTTGCGTGTGTGGTGCTGTCCTTTGCAGCGCTGTTTCTGGTGCTGGACAACGAGGCCGAAGAATGAACCGTTTCACCATCGCAATCGACGGACCAGCCGCCGCCGGCAAGGGAACAATCTCCAAGGCTGTGGCTGCTGCGCTGGGATATGCGCATTTGGATACGGGGCTGCTGTATCGGGCGGTCGGGGCGAAAACGCTATTGGGGATTGCCCCGATGCAGGCTGCGGTCGAACTGACGTCCGAGGATTTGCAAGCCGATGGCTTGCGCAGTGCGAATGCTGCTCAGGCGGCGTCCAAGGTTGCGGTTATCCCAGAAGTGCGGGCCGCGCTTTTGGATTTCCAGAGGGCGTTTGCCGGTCGTCAGGGTGGGGCGGTTCTGGATGGGCGCGATATCGGAACAGTGATTTGCCCCGACGCCGAGGTGAAGCTGTTCGTCACCGCCAGCCCCGAAGTGCGCGCCAAGCGACGCTGGCTGGAGTTACAGCAAACTGATCCGGCGGCAAATTTTGACGCTGTACTTGCAGACGTCAAAGAACGTGATCACCGTGACATGCACCGCGCTGATGCGCCCCTAAGACCGGCAGAGGATGCGGTGGTGATTGATACATCCGATCTGGACATAGACGAGGCAGTTCAGGCGGCCCTTCGGGTCATCGAAAGCAAAAAGGGAGTGGCATCATGAAACTGCGAAAAATGGGCAAGAACGGACCCGAGGTTTCGGCGCTGGGTTATGGCGCGATGTCTTTTTCGAACTTCTACGGGGCCACGACCGACGATAACTCTCAGGCGATTTTGGCGGCCTGCGTTGATGCGGGCGTCACCCATCTGGATACCGCCAATGTCTACGGGATGGGGCGCTCGGAAGAGCAGATTGGCGTTTTCCTGAAAAACAATCCCGGTGCGCGGGACCAGTTCCATATCGCCACCAAAGCCTCGATCACCAAAGATGAGGACGGCAACCGCTGTTTCCGCAACACGCTTGAGCATCTTGAAAAAGAGCTGGACCAAAGCCTGGCCCGCTTGGGCACCGATTGCGTGGACCTGTATTACATCCACCGCCGTCAGGCCGAGCTGCCGATCGAAGAGGTGGCCGGAAACATGAAGCGCCTGGTGGAGAAGGGCAAGATCAAGGGCATCGGCTTTTCCGAGATCGCCCCGTCTTCTTTGCGACGCGCTGCAGCTGAGTGTCATGTGGATGCCGTTCAGTCAGAGTATTCTCTTTCGGTCCGCTCGCCCGAGTTGGGGCTTGTGCAGACCTGCGCGGAACTGGGAACGGCATTGGTGGCCTTTTCGCCGGTTGGGCGTTCGCTGCTGACAGACACGCCTTTGACGCGGGAAGCGGTGCAGGAAGCAGGTGGATGGATTGCCTCGAACCCGCGGTTTGTCGAACCGAATTACAGTGCCAATATAAAAGCTACCGATGCGTTCCGCGCCTATGCGGCCGAGTTGGGTGTATCTGCCGCTGGACTGTCGATTGCATGGGTTCTGGCGCAGGGCGATCACCTGTTTGCCATTCCGGGCACACGCTCGACCGCGCATTTCGCGCAATTGGTCGAAGGATGGAACCTTGATCTTACGGCGGAGCAGTTGGCGAAAATTGAAACCATTCTGCCTGTCGGTTGGGCACACGGGGATCGTTACAGCGCTGATCAATGGATCGGACCTGAGCGCTACTGCTAACCCATGACAACGCTTGCCCTTGTTCTGGTGCTGACGGCGGCGGTTTGCCACGCGAGCTGGAACTTTCTGGCCAAGCGGGTTCATGGCGGGGCCGAGCTTGTCTGGCTCTATTCAACGCTGTCGTCGGTTCTTTATCTGCCGCTGGCGGTATGGATATTCTGGCAGGCCGACAGTTTTTCGCTTCAGCAGTTGTTGTTTATCGGCGGTAGCGCTGTTCTTCACCTGTTTTACTTTGTGCTCTTGCAGGCCGGATACCGGCACGGAGATCTGTCGCTGGTCTACCCTACGGCCCGCTCGATGGGGCCGCTTGTGGCGATGGTGTTGGCAGCGATCGCACTTGCCGAATACCCGACGCTGCAAGGCGCAATCGGAGCAGCAATTATCATTGGCGGTGTCTTTGCCCTGACCGGCGGAGGCAGGCGGGCAGGTGGCAATGCAACGACCTCGCTTTTGTTCGGGTTGGGGGTCGGGCTATTGATCGGCAGCTACACGACTTGGGATGCCTATGCTGTGGCCGTACTGGCGGTGCCGCCTTTGCTGATGGACTATGGCGCAAATCTGGGGCGGGGCATTTTGCTGTGGCCCACAGCGATCCGTCGCCGCAGTCTGATTGTGCAGCATTGGCGCAACCACCGCACCGAGGTGATCGGCATCGCGATCCTATCGCCACTGGCCTATATCCTTGTCCTCTACGCCATGAGCTTTACCCCCGTCGCCTATGTTGCCCCCCTGCGCGAGGTTTCAGTGTTACTGGCGGTATTGGCAGGCAGTCTATTGCTGAACGAAGGCCACCTGCGTTTCCGTCTGTCATGGGCCGCGGTTATACTGGTGGGGGTGGTGACGTTGGCAACGTCATGAGGTGAAGGGGTAGGTACATTGGGTCCTTGCCAATAAGGGGAATCCCCCCTATAAGCCGCGCGTCGACAAGGCGAATTAAGCCATAGAAAAAAGAGACGAGCAGGGTCGGAAACCACCGGCCCTCTTTGTTTTATGGTTCGTCTGACCAAAAACTAACCCCAAGACCGGCGGAGACAACCGCACGGCCAGAATCAAATGTTAAAGGAAAAAACTGCCACATGGCTAACGTAAGCATGGAGGAATTCGAAGCCCTCCTACAAGAAAGCTTCGAAATTGACACACCTGAAGAGGGTTCTGTTGTCAAAGGCAAGATCATCGCAATCGAAGCGGGTCAGGCCATCATCGACGTAGGCTACAAAATGGAAGGCCGCGTTGACGTTAAAGAATTCGCAAATCCTGGCGAAGCTCCTGAAATCGCAGTCGGCGACGAAGTCGAGGTTTTCCTCCGCGCAGCCGAAAACGCTCGTGGCGAAGCAGTTATCTCGCGCGAGATGGCCCGCCGCGAAGAAGCATGGGATCGTCTGGAAAAAGCATACGCTGGCGACGCACGCGTCGAAGGTGCGATCTTCGGTCGTGTCAAAGGCGGCTTCACTGTTGATCTGGGTGGCGCAGTTGCGTTCCTTCCTGGCTCGCAGGTTGACGTTCGTCCGGTTCGTGACGCTGGCCCGCTGATGGGTCTGAAGCAGCCGTTCCAGATTCTGAAAATGGACCGTCGTCGTGGCAACATCGTTGTTTCGCGTCGTGCTATCCTTGAAGAAAGCCGCGCCGAGCAGCGTGCAGAAGTCATCGGCAACCTGGCAGAAGGTCAGGCAGTTGAAGGCGTTGTCAAGAACATCACCGAATACGGCGCATTCGTCGATCTGGGCGGTGTTGACGGCCTGCTGCACGTCACCGACATGGCATGGCGTCGTGTGAACCACCCATCTGAGATCCTGACAATCGGCCAGACCGTCAATGTTCAGGTCATCAAGATCAACAAAGATACCCACCGTATTTCGCTGGGCATGAAGCAGCTTCAGGACGATCCATGGGATTCTGTCGCAGCACGCTTCCCGCTGGATTCGGTACACACCGGTCGCGTCACCAACATCACCGACTACGGTGCATTTGTTGAGCTGGAAGCCGGCGTTGAAGGTCTGGTTCACGTGTCCGAAATGTCTTGGACCAAGAAAAACGTACATCCTGGCAAAATCGTTTCGACCAGCCAAGAAGTCGAAGTCATGGTTCTGGAAATCGACGAATCCAAGCGTCGCGTTTCGCTGGGTCTCAAGCAGACCATGCGCAACCCATGGGAAGTTTTCGCGGAAACTCACCCCGAGGGCACTCAGGTCGAAGGCGAAGTCAAGAACATCACCGAATTCGGTCTGTTCGTTGGCCTCGAAGGCGACATCGATGGCATGGTTCACCTGTCGGACCTGTCATGGGACGAGCGTGGCGAAGACGTTATCGGCAGCTACACCAAGGGCGACGTCGTTCAGGCGGTTGTCTCGGAAGTGGACGTCGAGAAAGAGCGTATTTCGCTGTCGATCAAAGCCTTGGGTGGCGACAAGTTTGCCGAAGCAACTGGCGGCGTGAAGCGCGGTTCGGTTATCACCGTTGAAGTCACTGCAATCGAAGACGGCGGCATCGAGGTTGATTACGAAGGTGCCAAGTCGTTCATCCGTCGTTCGGACCTGTCGCGTGACCGTGCCGAGCAGCGCCCTGAGCGCTTCCAGGTTGGCGACAAAGTCGACGTTCGCGTCACCAACATCGACAACAAAACCCGCCGCATGGGTCTGTCGATCAAGGCACGCGAAATCGCGGAAGAAAAAGAAGCAGTCGAACAGTATGGTTCGTCGGACTCGGGTGCATCGCTGGGCGATATCCTGGGCGCGGCGCTCAAGCAGAACGACTGATCAGGTTATACACCGATCTGAATTGGAAAAGCCCCGGCCCAGTGCCGGGGCTTTTTCGAATCGGGGGGACAGATTGCGCTGAGCCGTGTGTGCAACCCGGCGCTTTGCACCCTGATTGGCGTTGAATGGGGAACATTCCTTGGACCTATTCACGGGAATCACTGGAATTTCGCCGTTTTTTCCGGTGTTTGACAACAGACCAGTGGATTTTAAATTCAAACTTACGCATGATGACCGGAACAACACGGCATAAGCCTGACATTGACGGGGGAGATTGGGATGATCCGTTCGGAATTGGTTCAAAGGATTTTCGACGAAAATCAGGAGTTACCAGCGGAGCATCGACTGTCTCAACGCGATGTCGAAAGAATCGTCGGCACCATTTTCGAAGAAATCACCGATGCCCTTTCACGCGGCGATCGGGTTGAACTTCGTGGCTTCGGCGCGTTCTCGGTCAAAAAGCGTGACGCGCGCGTTGGCCGAAATCCGCGCACGGGCGAGTCGGTTGAGGTTGAAGAAAAGCACGTTCCGTTCTTTAAGACGGGTAAGCTTTTACGCGATCGACTGAACGGAAAATAAAATGCGCTATATTCGGTACGGGTTTCTGGCTGTCCTTGGGATAGCCCTTGTCGCTGTGGCTTTCGGCAATCGCGGCATGGTGACCCTTCGCTTGCTGCCGGAAGAACTTGAACCGTTGATCGGGTTTTCGTGGTCGGTTCAGCTACCGTTGTTTATCGTTGTCTTCCTGTGCATCATCATGGGGCTGATCATCGGCTTCATCTGGGAATGGATCCGCGAAGCGGCGCTGCGCGGCGAGGCTGCGCGGAATAAATCCGAAGTGGGCGCTTTGAAGCGCGAAGTGCGCAAGCTGAAAACCGAACCGTCCGCACCCAAAGACGAGGTGCTGGCGCTATTGGAAGACGCGAAGTAATCATGTCGGATGTTGCCGTTAAGATTTGCGGGCTGACTGGCCCCCAAGATGTCGTCGCCGCAGCCGACGCCGGTGCACGCTATGTGGGGTTTGTGTTCTTTCCCAAGTCCCCCCGTAATGTCAGCGTCCAGCAAGCCAAAGCCTTGGCTGCCGAAGTTCCGTTTGGCGTGGCCAAGGTTGCCTTGACCGTCAACGCTGATGATGCCCTGTTGGACGAGATCACGCAGAATGTCGCCATTGATATTCTGCAACTTCACGGTTCGGAATCTGTGGAACGTGTTGCCCAAATCAAAGCCCGCACGGGCTTGCCGGTGATGAAGGCGATAGGCATTTCCGATGCCGACGACCTGCAAAAGATCGTCGATTACGGCCGTGTCGCGGATATGTTGTTGGTGGACGCCAAACCTCCGAAAAACGCCGATCTGCCGGGTGGTAACGGACTGGCGTTTGATTGGCGCTTGCTGGCGGGTCGCAAATGGGCGGTGCCGTGGATGTTGGCGGGCGGATTGACGCCCGACAATGTGCAACAGGCGATCCAGCTGACAGGCGCTCGGCAGGTTGATGTGTCTTCAGGCATGGAGAGCGCGCCGGGGGTCAAAGACCCCGCCAAAGTTGCGGCCTTCGTCAGCGCTGCGCAGGATATTCTGCCAAAGCTGCGCTGATACCCCGCCCGAAGCAATCTCCGGCAGGGTGTGCATCATTCAGGGTTTGTATGGTTTAAAATCGGTGGGCCCACCTAAGGCAGTTCATCGCCGGACAGGGCTGCCCCTGCACCTTCAGATCTTCCAGTGGTTGGTTGGTCCCCTAAGCATCCTCGCTCACGCTAGCCGTAAGACCTATTGAACCGTTGTGACGTCGAGGGGGAAAATGCGGGCGAAAGATTAAGGTCGTGTAGCCAATGCGTGCGGTCAGACGAACGGATCGTCGGGATAACCCACACCCGCAAGATACAACCCTTCGGGCGGGCAGACGGGGCCACAGGCAGCACGATCCGCAGCTTCAAGCGCGTCTTTCACGCGGTCCGGGTGCCACGCCCCTGCGCCCACACGCTCCAGCGTGCCGACAAAGCTGCGGACCTGATTGTGCAGAAAACTGCGGGCGCGCAGGCGGAAATGGATTTCGGGACCGGACAAGCCATCGACCCGATCAATCGTGATCTCGTCCATTGTTTTCACCGGACTTGCCGACTGACAGATCGACGAGCGGAAGGTGGTGAAATCGTGATGCCCGATCAAATGGGCGGCCCCTTGGCGCATCAGGTCGGCATCCAGATCGTGCCCGATCTGCCAGACCAATCCTTTGTCGTGGGTGGCAGGTGCACGGCGCATCAGCAGGCGGAAGAAATACCGCCGCTCGAGCGCAGAAAACCGCGCGTGCCAGTCATCGTCCACGCGGGCGGCTTGCAGAATGGCCACTGGCGCGGGCTTCAGGTGGAAGTTCAACGCCTCGGACAGGCGGAACGGGTCCCAGTCTTTCTCCATATCGCAATGGGCTACTTGCGCCAGCGCATGCACGCCGGCATCTGTACGCCCTGCGGCGGCAATCGTATGGGCGCGAGGTTCAAGCTTGGACAAGGCAGCCTCGATCGCACCCTGCACCGAGGGTTGGTCCGCCTGCCTTTGCCATCCGGCAAAGGGGGCTCCGTGGTATTCGACTTTCAGCGCGTATCTGGGCATGGGCGTCTGTTAGCCGTTGGCGGACCTTGCCGCAATCCCTGACTGGAAAGCGTGGTCGCGACTGCCTATGTTGGGATCAGTTTACAAATGAGGACGCCGTTGGCCCTTTCAACACTTGTCAAAGATGCCACGCGGCAGGTCAGCGCCCTGGGCGACAGCGTCAACGAAGCCTTGTTCGAGCCGGTGATCCGGCTGGGCGTGACCGGACTGGCGCGCTCGGGCAAGACGGTTTTCATCACCTCGCTTGTGGCCAACCTGTTGGATAGGGGCCGGATGCCGGGGCTAAAAGGCGCGCAGTTGATCCGCGCGGCCTATTTGCAGCCGCAGCCCGACGACACGGTACCAAGGTTCGATTACGAGACGCATCTTGAGGCGATGACAGGGACCGATCCCTACCGGCCGGAAAGCACGCGGTCGATTCCCGGGCTGCGCCTGTCGTTCCGTGTGGAACCGGGCGGGTTTCTGGGCGGGCTGCGCGGGGCGCGGACGGTGCATGTGGATATTGTGGACTATCCGGGCGAGTGGCTGCTGGATCTGCTATTGCTGGACAAAACTTATGCGGACTGGGCGCAGGAAACGCTGGACCGCATGGCCA